>VFQQ010000084.1_pt1 | contig 247484 bp, 211 predicted proteins | sample 3512341 | NCBI WGS metagenome assembly VFQQ01 (sample SAMN10412373, study PRJNA504923) | tailings metagenome | isolation source: Relicate 2 Philex TSF1 revegetated site | place: Philippines: Tuba, Benguet | collected 2017-08-29 | reverse complement strand
TCGCGCCCTACCCCAAGGCATCGCAGCGTCACTTCTTTGGGTAGTTCTCAATAAGTCGCTGGCCAAATCCCCGAGTTGCGCGCCGGCGCGCAACCTACACCCGCGGCAACGTCACCCGCGACTCCGGCAGCTCACCGCGACTCCGGCGGCAGGTAATCGAAAGTCGCCACGTCCTCGACGCGCAGCTCGCGTTCGGTCACGCCGAGTTCGCGCAGCAACTTCAACTGCGTCTCGATGCGCGCGCGCGTGAGCTGGCCCATCTTCTCGCCGCGCGCCGGGTCGCCGAGCACGAGGCGATACTCATTCATCGCGCGGATGCTGTAGGCGAAGAACTCTTCCGGCAGGTCGGGGCGCCTCTGCTTGAGCAGCGCGTTCGCGGGCGCGGGATCGCCGGTCAGGTAATCGATCCACCCGCGCACCGACGCGCGCACGAACTTGCGCACGATCTCGGGGTTCTGCGCGAGAAAGGCCTCGCTCGTGAACATGACGCGATACGGCTCGTAGCCGGGATGCGCGATGAGCAGCGCGCCGACCTTGGCGCCGCGCTGCCCGGCGAAGAACGGCTCGTTGGTGACGAAGCACTGCTGCACGAACTTCGGGTCGTTCATGAACCGCGCGAGGTCGCCCACGAGCGGGAGCAGGTTGAACCTGATGCCGTAGCGCTGCTGCACGAACTGGATCCACACCGAGCCTGCACCGGCCATGATCGTCTTGCCTTCGAGATCGCGCAGGTCGCGGATCGGATTCTCCTCGTGATAGAGGATGCCCTGTGCGTCGCGTTGCATCTCCGCCGCGACCGCCTTGAGCGGCACGCCGCGTGAGACCGCGACGAAGACATCGTCACCGTTCGTCATGCCGATTTGCGCGCGGCCGGTGGCGACGCCGGTCATCACTTGGGCATTGGGCCCGCCGGGCAGGATTTCCACGTCGAGCCCCTCCTCCGCGTAATAGCCCTTGGCGAGCGCCTGGTAGTAGCCGCCGTGCTCAGGCTGCGGAAACCAATCGGTCTGAAAGCGAACCTTCGTCAAACCGGGCGCGGCCGCCGCGGCGGCAGGCTCGCGCTTGGCGCAGGCGCCGAGCAGGACGACGCCGAGGGCGGCGCAAAGGAGAAGCGTGGAGCGGAGCATGTCAGTGATCGTGGCGTTCGAAGGAGTCGTGCCACTTGTGCAGCACGGCGCGGTTGAGGAGCGAGACCGCGGCCACAAAGGTGAAACCGAGCAGGCAGCTGGTCAACGCCGTGGCGAAAAGCGCGGGGATCTTGATCTGCGTGTTGTAACTGTAGACGAGGAACCCGAGCCCGCCCGAGCCGCCCGAGGCGTTGCCCACCATGTATTCGCCGAAGATGGCACCGATCGGCGCGAGCGTCGCCGCGATGCGGAGGCCGGCGAGGTAATACGGCATGGCCGAAGGCACGCGCAGCAGCCAAAGCTCCTGCCAGCGGCTGGCATTGCACATGCGGAAGAGCGCCACGTGGTTCTGGTCGGTCGAGAGCAGCCCCTGCGTCGTGTTCGCCACGATGGGGAAAAAGCTGATCAGCCAGGTGATGGTGATGATGCCGGGAAAACCCGGTCCGGCCCAGAGCACGATGATGGGCGTCAACACGATCACGGGCGTCATCTGCAGCACCAGCAGCCACGGGTAGAGACTCGCACGCAGCGACTGCGAGACGCCGAGCAGCAGCGCCGTGGCCATGCCGAGCGACGCGGCCAGCGCAAAGCCCGCCAAGGCCCCCACCGCGGTGCTGCCCACCGCCGCGAGCAGACGCGCCCGCTCCTGCCAGGCCGCCGAGAGGATCTCGTGCGGCGCGGGCAGGATCCAGCTCTGCAGGCCCGACGCCGCGCGCACGCCATACCAGAGCGCGAAGAACACCACGCCGGTCACCACCGGCAAGGTCCACAAGAGCCAGGTCGGGGTCCGCTTCATGCGCGCACGCCCTCCTCCACTTCGTGCAGCAGACGCGACACGGCGTTGACCTTTTCCTGGAACTCCCGGCTCTCCCGCAGGGCGCTGCGTCGCGGGAACGGAAAGTCGACCGCCACCTCCGCATGAATGCGTCCGGGGAGCGCGGCCATGACGACGATGCGGTTCGAAAGGAAAACCGCCTCCGCGACCGAGTGCGTCACGAACACCGCGGCGAAGCGCGACCGCTCGCGGAGTTGCAGCAATTCCTCGTTCAACCGGTGGCGCGTCATCTCGTCCAGCGCGCCGAACGGCTCGTCGAGCAGGAGCAGCCCGGGTTCGAGCGAGAGCGCCCGCGCGAGCGAGACGCGCATCCTCATGCCGCCGGAGAGCTGGCGCGGGTAGTAATCCGCCACCGCGTCGAGTCCGACAAGGCGCAACAGCTCGTCCGCCTTCGCGCGCCGTTGTTCGGCCGTCGCGCCGCGCAGGCGCAGCGGCACCTCGACGTTGCGGCGGGCCGTGAGCCACGGCAGCAGTGTCGCATCCTGGAAGATGAAGGCCTGCCGGTCGCGCGATTGGCGCGGTGCCGTGCCGAACACGGAGACCCCACCCTCGGTCCACGGGCTGAGTCCGGAAATGAGCTTCAGCACGGTCGATTTGCCGCAACCGCTCGGGCCGATGAGGCTGACAAAATCACCCGGGCGCACGGTCAGGTTGATGTCGTCGAGCACGACCGGGCCATCACCGTAGCGCTTGCGCACAGCGCGGAGTTTGACGATGTCCGCCGTTCCGTCCATGAATGGCGGCCAGTGGATACGAACGCCTCCAAAACGCCAGTTCCTTTGCCGTTCGCGGGCTGGCGTGCGCTGTCTCCGCGGCAGGCCGCCCGCGAGGTCACGCAGCGGATCGCCGCCCTGCCGCCGACGCTGCGCCGCGCCGCCGTGGCGTGGGAGCGCGCAGAAGAGACGATCGAGCAGGCGCTCACCAGCGTTCCCGCCGGCGCGCCACTGCGCGGCCTGCCTTACTACGCGAAGGATCTCTTCGATGTCGCCGGCGCGCCGACGCGGGCCGGTTCGTCGTTCCTCGCGGACGTGCGTCCCGTGACCGCGAACAGCACACTCATCCACCGCCTGCGCGAGCTCGGCGCCGCGCTCGCCGGCAAGTCGCATCTCGTGGAGTTCGCCGCCGGCCTGACCGGCGAGAACCGCACCTACGGCGACTGCCCGCATCCGCATTTTCCCGACCGGCTCACCGGCGGCTCGAGCAGCGGTTCGGTCGCGCTCGTCGCGGCCGGCGTCGTGCCCTTCGCGCTCGGCACGGACACCGGCGGCTCGGTGCGCGTGCCGGCGGCGTTCTGCGGGCTCTGGGGTTACCGCGGCGTGCCCGGACACGACTACATTCGCGACGCCTTTCCGCTTTCCCCGACCTGTGACACCGCGGGCTGGTTCACCGCGAACGCCGCCGACCTCGGCGAACTGGGCGACGCCCTGCTCGGCTTCCTGCCGACGGACCCACGCCCGCCGCGCGGCGTCTTCCTCCGCGCCAACGCGCTGCATCCGGATTCGCCCGTGGATGCCGCCTGCACCGCCGCCGCGGCCCGCTTGGCCGAACCGGCCGATGCCGCCACGCGCGACGCACTGCTGGCCTCGTGGCGCGACGCCATCGACGCCTACGCCACGATTGTGATGCACGAGGCGCACGCGGTCCACCGCGCCTGGCTCGAGCCGCAGCGCGCGGCTTACGACCCGGCGATCTGGCAACGCATCGACGATGCGGGTCGATTCAGCGCGGAGAAAGTCGCCTCGGCCCGCGCCGCGGCCGAGCGCATCCGCGCCGACTTCGTGGCCTTCTTCCGCACCCACGATTTCCTCGTGTTGCCCTGCGCACCGCTGCCGGCGTTGACGAAGGCGCAATGCACGCCCGAGACGCGCAAGGCCATCCTCGCCTTCACGACACCCGCCAGCCTCGCCGGACTCCCCTGCCTCTCCGTCCCCGTGCCGCTCGGCGACGGCCTCACGGCCGGCCTGCAGGTGCTGGTGTCGCCGGAGCGCCAGTCGGTGCTGCGCCAGGTGCTGCGTTCCCTTTGAGCAGCAGCCGTTGGCCGCGCCAGAGCAGGCCGTCCCGCGGATTGAGCAGCCAGGCGAGCACGAACAAGCCCGTGCCCGCCACGACCATCGCCGCGCCGAGCGAGCACTCGAGCCAGAGTCCCAGATGGGTGCCGAGCACGGAGCTCACGGCCGCGTGCAGGACGGCCAGACCATGCACCCGCGGCAGGCGCGTCGTGAGCAGGGACGCCGTCGCCCCCGGGAGGATCAGCATCGCAATGACAAGGATCGCACCGACGGATTCGAAGGCGCTGACGACCACGATGGACAGCACCGCCATGAGCGCAAAGTGCGCGAAGGTCGGATTCAGCCCCAGGCTGCGCGCGAGCCCGGCATCGAAGGAGCTCACGAGCAGTTCCTTGTAGAACGCGACGATGAGACCGATGACCACGAGCAGCACTCCGCCCATGCGCAGCACGGACGCCGGCGCAATCTCCACGCCGCCGAGGGCGACGAGCGGCTCGAGCGGCACGTAGGCGATCTCCCCAAAGAGCACACAGTCCGCGTCGAGGTCGATGCGCGAGGCGTAGAGCGACGTGAGAATGACGCCGATCGCGAAGAGCGTCGTGAAAGCGATGCCCATCGCCGCATCCTGCTTCACGCGGGTCTTGGTGTGGATGAACTCGATGATGACCGTCGAAAGCACGCCGGCGATCAGCGCCCCGGCGAACATCGCGCCCGTGCCGCGACTCTGGCTGAGCAGGAAGGCGATGACGAGGCCGGGCAGCACGCTGTGGCTGACCGCGTCGCCCATCAACGCGAGCCGGCGCAAAAGCAGGTAATTGCCGACGAGCCCGCACGCCGCCGTGACGAGAAAGCCCATCAGCATGATCCAGCCGAAGGCGCTGAAATCGGTCGTCCACGGAGCAACGATCACCTGGTGAAAATCGAAGGCGGGAATCAGCTCGTTCACACCTCCTCCTTCCCCGCTTCGCCGGCGCGGCCGGCGTGGCGATGGATGTCCGCCGCGCTCGGGATGCGGCGGCCGTGCGGGTCGCGTTGCGCGTAGTTGAGCCGGCGCTCCAGTTCGCGCACGACGTCCTCGCCGAGCACGTGTTCGATCTTCTCGGCGTCCTCGTGCACGTGGTCGGACGCGATGTTGGCGGTGTTCGTGAGATAGAGCTCCCAGAGCCGGTGATTGCGCACGATCTCGGCCGCGCGCCGTCGGCCCTCCGGCGTGAAATACACCGTGTCGGACGTCGCGGTCGCCAACCCGTGTCGCACGAGCGCCTGCACCTGGGCGCGCGCGGCGGCGGTCGTCTCGCGGCGGCGTTGCGCGAGCTGCACGAAGGTCACGCCGTCGCGGGAAAACTCCTCCTCCTCGGCGACCCGGTAGATGGCCTTGAGGGTGTTTTCGCGCTGCGTGCGCGCGGAGCGGTCGCGGCGCCGCCACCAGCGCGCGAGGATGCCGTGGCGCGGCCCGAGGAAAAACGCCCCGCCGAAGAGCGTGCTGGCGGCGACGACCATGAAGGGACCCGTCGGAAGATTCGGCCCGATGAAGGAGAAGAACGCCCCGAGCACGCCCGCCGCGACGCCGAACGCCGCCGACAGCCAGAGCATGCGGCGGAACCGGTCCGTGAGCAGGTAGGCGGTGGCCGCCGGCGTGATGAGCAGGGCGGACACGAGCACGGCGCCGACGGCCTGCAGGGCGATGACGACGCTGAACGCGAGCAGCAGCATCAACCCGCGGTCGACCCAGCGCACGGGCAGCCCGCTCGATTGCGCGAAGCCGCGGTCGAAGCTCGCGACAAGCAATTCCTTGAACGCCAGCGCGAGCAGGCCGAGCACGAGCACCGTGACCACGCCCATGAGCGTGAGGTCGTCGGGTCCGATCGCGGCGGCCTGGCCGAAGAGAAACTTGTCGATGCCGCTTTTGTTGCCCGTCGGCAGGCGCTGGATCATCGTGACGAGGCAGGCTCCGACGGCGAAAAACGACGCGAGCACGAGCCCGAGCGCGGCGTCCTCCTTCAGGCGCGTCGTGGCCGTGAGCGCGCGCACGACGCCGGTGCCGAGCAGGCCCGCGACCGTGGCGCCGATGAAGATGGCGAGCGGGTCCTTGCTCAGGTTCCAGAGAAACCCGAGCGCGACGCCGGGCAGGACCGCGTGCGAGAGCGCGTCGCCGACGAGCGCCATCTTGCGCACGACGACAAACGCGCCGAGCACGCCGCAACAGATGCCCATCAGCACGGCGCCGGCGACGGCGTAGCGCACCGCCGGATCGCGCAACGACAGGAAGCGCGCGGCTTGGTCGACCCAGTCGATGTCCGCGACGTCCCCCACCCGCGCGGCATGTGCCGTCGCGGTCGTCGCGAGCATCAGCCCGAGGGCGAGCAGCCTCATCGGCCCTCCTCCGGCGGCCAAGTCCAACCGCGCAGGCGGTAATACCGCTCGCGCGGCTCTCCGGTCCAGCCATGCACGCCGTGGCGCGGCAGCCACCAGACGTGGATGACCACCACCGCCAGCGTCAGCAGACCGAGAAACACGAAGAACCATTCCCGCCCCGCCGCACGGGAGATGCCGACGGAGAGGCCGCACATCACGATCAGCTTGAGGACCCGGCGCCATTTCGGGGTCCCGGCCTCGAAATGCCCCAGCAGGATGGTGCCGACGGCGGTGAGGCCGCACACGACCGCCACCTCGAACCAATACGGCGAGTTCATGGCGCGGGCTTCTCGGACCGCTCCGCCGCGCCGACGGCGTGCGCGACTTCGGAGAGGATCGTGAGCCGTCCGCCGTAGGTGCGCTGCAGCAGCTCGGGCGTGAACACCTCCGCCGTCGGCCCGTAGGCGATGACGTTCATGTTGAGCAGCAGCAGCTGGTCGAAGTAACTCCGCGCCGTGGGCAGATCGTGGTGCACCACGAGGAGCGTGCGACCCTGGTCGCGGAGCTCGCGCAACACGGCGATGATCGCGGACTCGGTGGCGGCGTCGACGCCCGCAAAGGGTTCGTCCATGAAGTAGAGGTCCGCCTCCTGCGCGAGCGCGCGGGCGAGGAACACGCGCTGCTGCTGGCCGCCGGAGAGGTTGGCGATCTGGCGGTCGGCGAAGGGCAGCAGGCCGACCTTGTCGAGGCAGGCGCGCGCCATCTCGCGGTCGGCGGCGCCGGGTCGGCGAAAAAGACCGAGCCGCCCGTAGCGGCCCATCAGCACGACATCCATGACGTTGACCGGAAAATCCCAGTCGACCGACTCGCGTTGCGGCACGTAGCCGACGCGCGTCGCGGCGGCGCCGAGTTCCCGGCCGAAAAATTTCACCCAGCCGCTCGCCGCCGGCAGCAGGCCCATGCAGGCCTTGATCAGGGTGGACTTGCCCGCGCCGTTCGGGCCGACGATGCCGACGAGCCGGCCGCGCGGGACGACGAGGTCGACGCCCCACAGCACCGGCTTCTTGTGATACGCGACGGTGAGGTCGTGGATCTCGAGGGCGGGAGCGGCGGGGGAGGCATCCATGCTAGAAGCCGACGTTGACGCGGATGACGGGATTCCAGTCCGGCGAGTTGCGGGAAAGGCCGCGGTAGAGGGCAAAGTCCCACGACAGGATTTCCGAAATGGTGAGGTAGGCGCCGACGCCGAGGGTCGACTGCCATTCGCGGTCCCCGGTCGTCTTCTGCGCGTCGAGTTCGCCGTAAAGCGCGAGGCGGCTGGTCAGCGTGCGGCTGACGGCGGCCGATGCATACCAGAGCGCGTCGTAGCCGTCGTCGGCGGCGTTGCGCACGAAATCGACCTCGACCATGGCATTGAAGGTGAAGCCGCCGACCAGATAGGCCTCCCAGGGCACGATGACGCCGCCCTCGACGGAATCGTTGCCGACGCCGCCGCTATTGGTCGGGATCTTCACGAACGGAATCACCGCGGCGGCCAGCATCTCGCTTTCATAGAAGCGCCACTTGGTGCGGACGTAGATGTCGCCGATGCCGGTGCGGCGCTCGGTGAAGTTGCCGGATTCGTAGCGCTGGCTGATGTAGAGCTCGGCGCCGACCTGCACGTCCCAGGTTTCGCTCAACCCCGTCGTGATGAGCGCCAGGCCGGCGCCGACGGCGGTGAACTTGTCCAATCCATCGCGATCGATCACGAGAGAAAGCGCGTCCATTTCGAGGAGGAAGCGGCCGGGGGCGACGGTGGCGGGGATTTCCGTGTATTGCGCGGCGAGCGGACCGGTAAGTGCGCCGCAGAGCAGCAGGAAGCGGAACGAACGGGGGAATCGAAGCATGGGGACGGGGATAGTGTTGACCGATGGCCGGCACAGCGGTGCGAGACCAGCCCTTATTTCAGGGCCTCCACGATGAGGGTGAGGTTGTGCCGGAACATGCCCTCGTAAGTGCCGACATCATGGCCGTGCTCGATCTGCCCGGGGGCGCCGAGGGCGTCCGAAAAAAGCTCGCCGCCGATGCGCGCCCCGGAGTCGCGCGCCACGCGCTCGATCGTGGCCGGCGACACGCTGCTTTCGACGAAGATGGCGCCGAGCTTGCGCGCGCGAATGAAGTCCACGAGGCGCGCCACGTCGGCCAGGCCGGCCTCGGTCGCGGTCGAAATGCCCTGCAAGCCGACCACTGTGAACCCATAGGCGCGGCCGAAATAGCTGTAGGCATCATGGCTGGTGACGAGGATGCGGCGCTCGGGCGGCAGCTCCGCCACCCGGGCGAGCGCCCACGCGTGCAGGGCGTCATACCGCGCGCGCAGCGCGTCGGCGTTGCGCCGGAAGTCCGCGGCGCGGTCCGGCGCCGCTGCGCTCAGCCCCTGCTCGACCACCGCGATGCAGCGCCGCCAGAGGGTGACATCGAACCAGACGTGTGGATCCGGGTGCCCGGCGTAGTCCTCGGATTGCAGCAAGTCGTCGCCGCCGAGGCCGGAGGTCACCGCGAGCACGGGCCGCGCGCCGCGCCCCAGCTTCTCCAGCATCTCCGTCATGCGCCCCTCGAGCAGCAGCCCGTTGTAGAAGATCACATCCGCCCGCTGCAGGCGGAGCACGTCGCCGGCGGTCGGCTTGTAGAGGTGCGGGTCGACGCCCGCGCCCATCAGGCTTTCCACGGTGGCGTGTTCACCCGCGACCCCGCGCACGAGGTCGGCGACGAGCGTCGTCGTGGCGACGACCCGGAGCGCAGCCCGCTCCGCCGCGGCCAGCGGCGCGGCGAACCCGACGAGGAGGACCCAGCAAAGCAAATGGCGCATGCCTCAGTGAGGAGACAACTATTGCTTGAGCGCAATAACAAAGTTAGCCGTGTCTAATTCGTCACAATTCCGGTGCTTTCGGCCTTGAGTCGCGCCGCGAGGTCCGGCGACATCGACGCGCATGTCGCAAGGCTTCGCCCGGGTCGTCTTCGTCTTCACGCTGCTCTTCTTCGCAGCCTTCTTTGCGTGGCCGATCTTCCAGATCCTCAAGGGCGGCTTCGTCGACGCAAACGGCGACATCACCTTCGCCTACCTGCGGGCGCTGCTGAGCGACCCGATCTACCTCGGCGGCCTCGGCAACTCCTTCCTGCTCGCGATCACGACCACCTCGATCGCGCTGGCGATCGCGCTGCCGCTGGCATTCGTGTCGGACCGCTTTCTCTTTCCCGGCAAGAACCTCCTCGGGTCGCTCATCCTCGTGCCGATGATCCTGCCGCCCTTCGTCGGTGCGATCGGCATCAAGCAGATCCTCGGGCAATACGGCGCGCTCAACAGCCTGATCATTTCGCTCGGCCTGCGGCCGGAGGGCTGGACCTTCGACTGGCTCGGCGCGAACCAGTTTCTCGGCATCGCCATCGTCACGGCGCTGAGCCTCTACCCCATCATCTACCTCAACGCCGTGGCGGCGCTGGCGAACATCGACCCGGCGATGGAGGAGGCGGCGGAAAACCTCGGCTGCGTCGGCATCCGGCGGTTCGTCAAGATCACGATGCCGCTGATCAAGCCCGGCCTCTTCGCGGGCGGCACGATCGTGTTCATCTGGTCGTTCACCGACCTCGGCGTGCCGCTGATCTTCGACTACTCGCGCGTGACGTCGGTGCAGATTTTCTACGGTTTGAAGGACATCGGCGGGAACCCGTTCCCCTACGCGCTCGTGGCCGTGATGCTGGCCAGCTCGGTGCTGTTCTACGCCATCGGCAAGGGGCTCTTCGGGCGCCAGGCCTACGCCATGATGGCGAAGGCCACGCACTCCGGCGGCGCCAAGGCCCCGCCGCCCGCGCGCGCGTGGCTCTGCACGGCGCTCTTCGGCGGCGTCACGTTCCTCGCCATCCTGCCCCACCTCGGCGTCGTCGCCGTGGCCTTCTCCAACGACTGGTATGCCACCGTGCTGCCGAGCAACTTCACGCTGGAGAACTTCCAGCTCGCCCTCGGCCACGAGCTGACGGTGCCGGCCATCGCCAACAGCCTCAAATACGCGAGCATCTCGACCGTCATCGACCTCGTGCTCGGCGTCGCCCTCGCCTACGTCATCGTGCGCTCGAAGATCCGCGGCCGGCAGATCCTCGACTTCCTCGCCATGATGCCGCTCGCCGTGCCGGGCCTCGTGCTCGCCTTCGGCTACCTCGCCATGAGCCAGGAGGGGAAGTTCTTCTCCTTCCTCAACCCGGTCGCCGACCCGACGATCCTGCTCATCATCGCCTACTCCGTGCGCCGCCTGCCCTACGTCGTGCGCTCCGCCGCGGCGGGTTTCCAGCAGACGAGCGAGACGCTGGAGGAGGCCGCGCAAAACCTCGGCTGCCCGCCGGTCAAGGCCACCTTCAAGATCACGCTGCCGCTCATCCTCGCCAACCTCATCGCCGGCGGCCTGCTGGCCTTCTCGTTCGCCATGCTCGAGGTGTCCGACTCGCTCATCCTCGCGCAGAAGCAGGTCTATTACCCGATCACGAAGGCGATCTACGAACTCTTCCAGCTCCTCGGCGACGGCAAATACATCGCCTCCGCGCTCGGCGTGTGGGCGATGATGTTCCTCGGGATCACCATCGCCGGCATGACCGTCCTCCTCGGCAAGAAGCTCGGCGCGATCTTCCGCGTCTGAGCCCGCCGCGCGCGCGAATAATCCCGGCGCGCTCTCAGCGCCGGCTGAAATCGAAGGCCCACTGCTCGACGTAGACCGTCGGCCGTCCGTGCATCCGCGGCGGCGCGTAGCGCCACTGGCGCAGGGCCTCCAACGTCGCCGCCGCGAACTCCGGCGCGCTCGCCTCGACGATGTTCACCGCGCGCACCTGGCCCGATTCGTCGACGTAGAACGAGACGACGACCCGTCCGCCGCGCGCGGACGCCGCCGCGCCGACCGGCAGGGCCGGCATCGGCTGCTGCACGGCCCGCGGCTCGGCATCGAGGTCCGCCCGGTGCGGGATGCGGTCGATTTTCAGCGCCGTCGCGGGCAGCAGCGTCGACGCGCCCACCGCGGCGATCACGATGCCCTCGGCCTTGAACTCGACGACGAAACTCTCCTGCTCCGCGCGCCGGCGCGCGGGGTCGCGCCGCCAACCGGAGACCGCCTCGGCCACGGCGCGGCCGACCGCCGGATGCGTGGCGCGAAGCACGAGCACGTCGCGCGCGTAGCCGAGATCGTCCCAGCCCACGGCCACCCACGCCGCGCCCTCGAAGATGCCCTGGCTGCTGGCCAGGACCGGGAAGTTCGGCCGCACGTAATGCAGCAGTCCGAAGGTTTCCTTCGGATCGGCCACGGGCGAAGCCGAGACGAGGCACGATCCGGCGGCCAGCGCCACGAGGGCGAGACCGCGTTGCCATGACGACGGGAGTTTCATCGCGATACCTCCGAGTGCAGGTTGAGGCGCGGCACGCCGCGGGTCGCGAGCGGCGGCGGTGCACGGCCATCGCCGGGCGGACCGCGACATGCCCTTGAACGCCCCGAATTATACGCCCGCGCGCGCAGTCGGACAAGGGATCGGCGCGACTATGCCGCCGCCTTATTCTGCGCGCCCGTTGCCGGGGGCCGCCGCTCCGTTACCCTCGCCGCGCGCGGCTGCGGCCAGCGCAGCCGCGACGGCCGCGACCACCAGCCCGAGCCCGCCGCTGAACAGGAAGTAGTTGCCGCCCGTGTGCAGCCCGAGGCCCGTGATCAGGACGGGGGCGAAGCCCGCCGCAATGCGCCCGAGATTGTAGGCGGCGCCGGAAAACATCGTGCGAAACTCGCGGAACAATTCGTTAAAATAGGCGCCCATCAGGCCGAACGGGATGCCATTCAAGAGCGGCAGCGCCACGGCGAATGTCAGCGCCGGCGCCGGCCACCAGCCCGCCCAGCAGGTCAGCGACAACGCGACGAGCCCGGCCGCGTAGACTTGCAGCGCCCGCGCGACGCCGGCGCGCCGCACGAGCCACGCCCCGAACAGCATGCCCGGCGCGACGTTGGCCCAGAAGAAAACCGTATACAGCGGCGACTGCGGCAGCTCCTTCGCGAAGAACACATTGATCGTTCCGCTCGCGATCGTGAGGCTCGCCAGCAGGAAGCACAGCGCCAGCCGGCCCGCGTCGCGCCGCGCCACCGCCAGCACTGTCGCCGCCCGCGGCGCCGGCAGCGAACCGCCCTCACCGGCATCGCGCAGGTGGGGCCAGCGCAGCACCGACAGCACCACGATCGGCACGAGCGACAGCGCGAACAGCCCGCGCCAGCCGATCACCTCCTGACCATAACGCGCCGCCAGCGCGGCCAGCAGGCCGCCGAGGATCGAGAACTGCAGCAGCGCCGAAAACCGGTAACGCGCCGCGCCGCCGACGCGCTCCGCCAGATACGTGTGGCTGATGCCCCACTCCGCCCCGAGCGCCAGCGACGCCACCAGCCGGAAGGCGAACAGGCTCGTGTAATCCCACGCCACGCTGATGCCCGCGATCCCGAGCACATAGACGCCGAACACCGCGAGCATCATGCGCCCGCGCCCGAACCGGTCCGCGAGATAGCCGAAGGCGAGCGCCCCGGCGCCCACGCCTGCGAGGCCGGCGAACTGCAGCCAGTTGCTCTGCGCCACCGAGAGCCCGAAATGCGCCGCCAGCGTGCGCTCGAGGTAGACGAACAGATACAGGTCGTAGTAATCGAAAAACAACCCGATGAACGCCGTCCAGTAGACCGCCGCGGACGAGACGGCACGCGGCGCGCTCATGACTTGAGCTTGCCGCGGAAGTCTCCGCGTTCCTCCCAATTTCCGCGCCGCAGGCTCACCGCCACCGAGGCATCCTTCAGCAAGGCCTGCGCCGGCCCGTGGATCGGCTCGAGCCGCAGCGCCGCCTCCGCCGCCCGCACCGCCGCGTCGGCACGCCCGGCCGCGAGTTGCGCGCGGCCGAGGGCGACGAGCACCGCGACGTCCTGCGGGTCGAGCTCCAGCCGCGCCTCCGCGGCGAACACCGCCGTCTCGCGCCAGCCGAGCGCCGCGGCCGCGTCCCCGAGGAGCGCGAGTCCGGCCCGGCTGCGCGGGTCCGCCTCGAGCAGGCGCTCCGCGCTGGCCAGCGCCTTCGCCGGGTCATCGCCCAGCCGCAGCTTGCCGGTCACGAGAAACGGCGCGGCCGATACGCTGCCGAGCGCACGGGCGAACAATCCCCCGCCGCTGGCGCGCCGCAGCTGCGCGACGCGCTGGAGCTTCCGCACCGGCAGGCAGCCCGGCGCCTCGGCCAGCACGGCGCGACACAGCGCGACCACGCGCTCGTCCTCGCCGCGCTCGAAGGCGGCGCGCGCGCTCTCCACCTGCTTCTGCAGGCGCGCATCGAGGGCGGAGACGGGGAGTTCGGTCATGCGAAAAATGCGTCCGGTCAACCGACCTGCAGGTCGCTCCGCGCCGCGGCCGTCAGGCGGGCCAGCGCCTCGGCCACGACGGCGTCGCTCGGTCCCTCGACCAGCAGGCGCAGCTTCGACTCCGTGCCGGAATACCGCACCAGCACGCGCCCGCGTCCGCCGAGCTCCGCCTCGAGCGCGCGGATGGCGGCGGGCAGCGCGGACAGGGTTTCGAGCGGCTTCTTTTCCGCCACCTTCAGCGCGGCGGTGACCTGGGGAAACTTACGGAGGGCGCCGCGGAGCTCCGACAAGGGGCGGCCAGTGGCGCGCATCACCGCGAGCACCTTCAGCGCCGCGACGAGCCCGTCGCCGGTCGGCGCGACTTCCGCGCAAATGACATGGCCCGACGATTCGCCGCCGAGGTTCGCCCCGGTCGCGAGCATGCGTTCGATGACGTAGCGATCGCCGACCGCCGTGCGCTCGGTGCGGCCGCCGGCGGCGGCGAGCGCGGCATCGACGCCGAGGTTGCTCTGCACGGTGATGACGAGCGTGCCGTGGGCCAGCGTGCCCGCGCGCAGCGCGTGCACGGCGAGCAGCGTCAGGATTTCGTCGCCGTCGAGCACGTCGCCCCGCTCGTCGCAGAGGATGCAGCGATCCGCGTCGCCGTCGTGCGCGATGCCGAGGCGCGCGCCGGCGGCCGGCACGGCGGCGCACATGGCCTCCGGGTGCTGGCTGCCCACGCCGGCATTGATGTTGCCGCCATCCGGCGCCGCGCCGAGGCGCGTCAGCTGCGCCCCGAGCCGCTCGAGCACGGCGCCGCTGGTGCGGCAGGCGGCGCCGTGGGCCGTATCCAGGACGATGTTCCACCCGGCCAGCGCGCCGGCGGGCAGCAGGCGCGCCGCGGTGTCGATGTAGAGGCGCTCCGCATCGAAACAGTCCGGCGGCGTGAGATCGGCGCCGGCGCGCGCGACGGGCAGCGCCTGCTCGATCTGCAGCTCCTGCTCGTCGGTCAGCTTGATGCCAAGCGGGCCGAAGAACTTGATGCCGTTGTCGGCGGCGGGGTTGTGCGAGGCGGTGATGACGACGCCGAGTTCCGCCGGCACCGAGCGCAGGGCGAGGCTGACGGCGGGTGTCGGCACGACGCCGAGGGAAACGGGGGTGAAGCCCTCGTGGGCGAGGCCGCCGGCGAGCGCACGTTCGAGGCTGACGCCGGAGGCGCGGGTGTCGCGGCCGAGGTAGACGCGTCCGCCGGTCCGTCCCTGCCCGCGGAGCCAGCGCGCCGCGGCCGCGCCGAGCCGCCAGGCAAAATCCTCGTTCATGACCGGACTGCCGTAGGCGCCGCGGACGCCGTCGGTGCCGAAGAATCTGCGCTCTGCCATGCCCCTACGAACGATAGAAATCGCGCGTAGCGGCAATCTTTTTGGCGACGGCGCCGCCGAGGAGCAGGTCGCGCGCCACGGGCAGGCCGCTGCGCACGTCGGGCGTGCGCTGCATGACCCAGAGCCCGACGGCGGCATTGAGGACGATGGTGTCGACGAGGCCGCGCGGTCCGCGGCCGGCGAGGATGGCCTCGGTGAGCGCGACGTTGGCCGCCACGTCGCCGCCGACGAGGTCGCTGAACGGCGCGCGGACGAGGCCGAGTTCCTCCGGCTGCCACGGGCCGGCGGCGCCGCGCAGGCGGCCGAGGCCCTCGACGACGTTGTCGGTCGCGGAGGTCAGCTCGTCGATGCCGCGGTCGGCCGTGATGCGACCGTGGGCGACGATGCCCGCCTGGGTGCCCAGCGCCTCGAGGGCGCGGCCGAATTTCTCCAGCAGCACCGGCGAGAACACACCGAGCATCGTGTGCGCGGGGCGGCCGGGATTCATCAGGGGCCCGAGCATGTTGAAGACGGTGCGCTCGCCGCGGGCGGCGAGGGCCTTGCGCGCGGGAATGATGTGCTTGAAGACGGAGTGGTAGGCGGGCGCGAAGAAGAAGCAGAAACCCAGCTCGCGCAGGGCGGCGCGGCTCTTCTCCGGCGGCGCCTGCAGGTCGACGCCGAGCGCGGCCATGAGGTCGGCGCTGCCACACTTGGAGGTGATGCCGCCGTTGCCGTGCTTCATCACGATCACGCCCGCGCTGGCGAGCGTCAGCGCCGTGAGCGTGGAGACGTTGAAGCCGCCGGCGTGGTCGCCGCCGGTGCCGACGAGGTCGAGGGCGCGCGGGGCGAACTCCTGCACGCCGGGGTCGCGCGCCTGTTCGCGGTAGGCGCCGGCGAACGCGGTGATCTCGGCCGCCGTCTCGCCCTTGCGGCCGAGGGCGGAGAGGAAATCGATCTTGAGCGCCTCGGGCACCTCGGGGTGCGCCAGCTGGAGCGCGGCTTCGCGGGCTTCCGCGGGCGCGAGGTCGCCGTGCGCGGAGACTTTTTCGAGCAGGGGGACAAGCATCGCGCAAGAACAAGCGCGGTCCGCGCATTTTCGCAAAACCGAAGCGCAGCATAATCCTCGACAGGCCGCGGACCATTCGGAACCTTCGCTCGGTGCACGCGCGTTTTCGGTGGTTTATTTTTTCTGTCATAGTGGCGGCGCTGGGCCCGGCCGGCGTCGCGGCCGCGGCTCCGGCCGAGGCGGAGCGCCGCGCGCCGGCGGCCGAGCTGAGCCTGACGGACGCCATCGTGCTGGGGATCGTGGAGGGCGTGACGGAGTTCCTGCCGATCTCGTCGACCGGGCACCTGATCGTCACCAACGCGCTGCTCGGCCTCGAATCCGAGGCGCAGCTCACGGACGCCGAAGGCCGGCCGCTCTGGCACAAGCCGCCGTCAGCGGAGAATCCCGCCGGCGTGCCGCTGACGCTGAAGCTCGCGGCGGACACCTACGCCGTCGTCATCCAGGCGGGCGCGATCGCGGCGGTCATGCTGCTCTACTGGCCGAAGTTCATCGGCATGCTGCTCGGTCTGTTCGGCCGCAGCAGCGCGGGTTGGCGGCTGTTGCGGAATGTCATCCTCGCGTTTCTGCCGGCGGCGGGGCTCGGGTTCCTGTTGCACGACCTGATCGACCAATACCTCTTCTCCGTCGAGGCGGTGATCGCGGCGCTGGTGGGCGGCGCGTTCCTGATGCTGTGGGCCGAGCGCTGGCGGCGGCGCAACAGCGGCATCGGTTACTCGAAGGGCGACCCGTCCGACCTGACGCCGCGCAAGGCGCTGTTCATCGGTTTCGCGCAATGCCTCGCGCTGTGGCCGGGCACGAGCCGCTCGATGGTGACGATCGTGGGCGGCTACCTCGCGGGCTTGTCGCCGGTGAAGGCGGCGGAGTTCAGTTTCCTCGTGGGCCTGCCGACGTTGTTCGGCGCCGCGGTCTACAAGGGCTACCGCACCGGCCCGGCGATGATCGAGGTCTTCGGCTGGGGCAATGTGATCGTCGGCGCCGTGGTGGCTGCGGTCGCGGCGGCGGTGGCGGTGAAGTTCCTCGTCGCCTTCCTGGCGCGCCACGGCCTCGCGGTGTTCGCGTATTACCGGCTGATTCTGGCCGTGATCCTGACGGCGATGACGGTGCTTTGAGCGGTGGGGAGACTGCGGTCGTTAAACGACTTGACGGCCTGAGGCGGCAAACCTTACCTCCTCAACCTTCCAATCCACAAAGCGTTCGGTCCGTCCCGGGCCACGCACTACCAACCACTTACCATGGCCAATCCGAAACGTAAGCAATCCAAGCGCCGCAGCGCCAACCGCCGCGCCGCCAACAAGTTCAAGGCTCCGCAGCTCGCCAAGGACCCGACCGACGGCAGCGCCTTCCGCCCGCACCGCGTGAACCCGAAGACGGGCATGTATCGCGGTCGTCAGATCCTCGACGTCACCGTCTAATTGTTCCCGGCAGCTTCCCGCCATCGAACCAGAAGCCGCCAGTTCCACGCCGCCGCCCGCCCGCATCGCCGTTGATGCGATGGGCGGCGATCTCGGGCCCGCGGAAGTCGTCGCGGCCTTGAAACTCGTCCTCGCCGACGAGCCGGGCGTAGCGCCCATCGTCGTCGTCGGCCAGCAGGAAGTCCTCCAGCCGCTGCTCGCGGCCGAAGGCCTCCAGAACGACCCGCGCCTCAGCGTCGTGCACGCGAGCGAGGTCATCACGATGGAGGACAAGCCCCTCAAGGCGCTGAAGACCAAGAAGGACGCCTCGATGGTGCGCGCCATCGACTTGGTGAAGACCGGCGAGGCGAAGGTGGCCGTCAGCTCCGGCAACACCGGCGCCCTCATGGCCGGCGGCACGCTCCGCCTGCGCATGATGAACGGCGTCGACCGCCCCGCCCTCGCGGCCGTCATCCCGCGCGACGGCGGCAACTTCGTCCTCATCGACGCCGGCGCCAATCCCGAGGCGCGCCCCGAGCACTTGATGCACAACGCCATCCTCGGCGCCGACTACGCCCGCGTCATCCTCGGCCTCGAGAACCCCCGCGTCGGCCTCCTCACCATCGGCACCGAGGAAGGCAAGGGCAACGCGCTCATCACCGAGACGCACGAACTGCTCAAGAAGATCAACGGCGTCATCAACTACGTCGGACCAATCGAGGGCTTCCAGGTCTTCCGCAACCACGTCGACGTCGTCGTCTGCGACGGCTTCGTCGGCAACACGCTGCTCAAGACCTGGGAATCGCTCGCGAAGTTCATCACCGGCATGCTGAAGGACGAGCTCAAGCAGAGCCCCGTGCGCATGGCCGGCGCGTTCCTCGCCAAGGGCGCCTTCGACGCGCTGAAGTCGCGCATGAACCCCGACCGCTACGGCGGCGCCCCGCTGCTCGGCGTGCGCGGCAACATCCTCAAGGCCCACGGCTCCAGCAACCGCCACGCCTGGGCCAGCGCCATCCGCGCGGCGAACAAGATCATCCGCCAGGATCTCTATCACCGCATCGAGGACGACGTCGCGCGCGCGAACCAACTCACCCAGTCCCCCGCCGTCGACCCGGCGGCGGCTTCCTGACTCCCTTATCTTATGGCCTCCGTGATCATCGCCGGCGTCGGCGCCTATGCCCCTGAACGCGTCCTGACCAATCAGGAGCTGACCAAGATGGTCGACACTTCCGACGAGTGGATCGTCAGCCGTTCCGGCATCCGCGAGCGCCGCATCGCCGCCGCCGACCAGGCCTGTTCCGACCTCGCCATCCGCGCCGCCGAAAAGGCCCTGCAGGACGCCGGCGTCAGCGCCACCGACATCGACCTGCTGATCGTCGCCACGGCCACGCCCGATTATCCCCTGCCCTCCACCGCCTGCGTCGTGCAGCACAAGCTCGGTGTGCCCCCGCACGCGACGGCCTTCGACATCGCGGCCGCGTGCTCGGGCTTCGTCTACGCGCTCGAGATCGCCTACGGCCAGCTCCTCACCGGCCGCTACAAGTGCGCGCTCATCGTCGGCGCCGAGAAACTCTCCTCGATCGTCGACTGGACCGACCGCACCACCTGCGTGCTCTTCGGCGACGGCGCCGGCGCCGCCGTGCTCAAGAAGGTCGACCAGGACGGCATCGGCATCATCGGCTCCGACCTCGGCGCCGACGGCGAGCTCGCCGAATACCTCTACACGCCCGCCGGCGGCTCCCGCTGCCCGGCCAACGCCAAGACCGTCGAGGAGAAGGGCCATTTCCTCCGCATGAAGGGCAAGGAGATCTTCAAGAACGCCGTCCGCGTGATGGAGACCGTCGCCCGCGAAATGGTGGAACAACACCACCTCACGTTTGACCAAATCAGTCTCGTGATTCCGCACCAGGCCAACGTCCGCATCGTCGAGGCCCTCGCCGGCAACCTCGGCGTGCCGATGGAGAAGTTCTATCTCAACATCGACCGCTACGGCAACACGTCGTCCGCCTCCATCCCGCTCGCGCTCGACGAGGCCCGCCGTTCCGGCCGCATCAAGCCGGGCGACCTCACGCTCCTTGTTGCCTTCGGCGCCGGTTTCACCTACGGCTCGACGCTCATCCGCTGGTAATTTTCCTCATGCTCCGCCCCACTGCCCGTCTCCTGCTCGGCCTCCTCCTCGCCACCCTCGGCCTCACCGCCGCCCGGGCCGACCTCGTCTGGACCCCCGGCCAAGGCTGGCGCGTCGAAGGCGGCGTCCTGGCCGGCATCACCGGCGACGACGCCCGCAACGCCCTCGAGCTGATGAACAACGCCCGCAACGCCGAGGAGGCGGGCCAGACCAAGCGCGCGATCAAGAACTACGAGCGCGTCGCCAAGCGTTACCCGAACTCTCTCTACGCCGCCGAGGCGCTCTACCGCGCCGGCCTCCTCTATGAGCAGCGCCGCGAATACTACAAGGCCTTCGATACCCTGCAGGAGATCGTCCAGAAGTATCCCAACAACGCCCGCTTCTCCCAAGTCATCGCCGACCAATACCGCATCGCCAGCGCCCTCGGCGAGGGCAAGCGCGCCTACATGTGGGGCGTCATCCCCGGCCTCCGCAACCGCGAGAAGGCCCTCGAGTATTTCGAGCGCGTCGTGGCCAACGCCCCCTTCAGCGACTACGCCCCGCTCTCCCTCATGAACATCGCCCGCGGCCACCAGCGCATGGACGCCAGCGAGGAGGCGATCGACGCCCTCGACCGGATGATCAACAGCTACCCGCGCAACGTCCTCACTCCCGACGCCTACTTGAAGCTCGCCGAGACGCACGCCGAGCTCGTCGACGGCCCGGCCTACGACCAGGCCTCCACCAAGGCCTCCATCACCTACTACGAGGACTACCTCATCCAATTCCCCGGCGACGCCGGCGCCGCCAACGCCGAGCAGGGCCTCGCGAAGATGAAGACCATGCTTGCCGAGAGCAAAATGATCCTCGCCGACTACTACTACCAGCACCGCCGGAACTACAAGGCGGCCCGCGTCTTCTACAACGAGGCCATCACCACCTACCCGAATTCCCCGGTCGCCGAGCGCGCCCGCACCATGCTGGCCGACGTCGACGCCCGCCTCGCCGGCGAGAATCCCGAGGCCCCCGCTCCCCAGGCCGAGCCGAGGAAAAAGAAGCGCTTCTGGCTCTTCTGAACCGCGCCGTGATCGTGCGCGCCCTCCTCGCCTGCTTCGCCCTCGCCCTCGCCGCCGGCCTCACCGCCTGCGGCGGGCGCTATCAGCTCGGCCCCGGCAGTGATCCCGGCTTCGCCACGCTGCACGTCGCCATCGTCCGCAGCGATACGATGGTGCCCCAATCCACCGCCGTCTTCACCACCGCGATCCGCGCGGCGTTCCTGAAGGACGGACGCGTGCGCCTCGTTGACCGACCCGACGAAGCCGACGCGATCCTCCGCATCACGCTCACCGATTATGGCCGCGAGATGACGGTCGCCCAGCCGACCGACACCGGGCTCGCCCGCCGCTACGACGTCACCCTCTCCGCCATCGCCACGCTCACCGACCAGCGCGACGGCCGCCCGCTCCTCACCGACCGCCCGCTCGTCGCCCGCCGCGGCGTCTTCTCCGACGGCGGCAACGTCCAAGCCGAAGCGCAGACCCTGCCCCTCCTCGCCGAGCGCCTCGCCGAGGAAACCCTCCGCGCCGTCCTCGATCGTTGGTAACCCCACGCCGACGCGGCGTGAGTTACTGGAGGAGGAGCTTTACGCCCCGACCGCCAAGGTGGAACGCGTTGACCCCAACGCGTTCTCGTCCGCGCGCATGAAATCGCACCCACACCAAGACCGCCCGCGCCGCGCGCCGGACGATTTCACGCTTTGCAGCCGCGGCCGATTCGCTTGAGTCCGTGACGATGCACGCCCCGCTCCTCGCCCCTTCGCTGCTCGCCGGCGATCATGCGCACCTCGCCGCCAGCGCCCGCACCGCGGCCGACAGCGGCGCCCCGTGGCTGCACCTCGACCTGATGGACGGACACTTCGTGCCGAACCTCACCTTCGGCCCCGAGACGCTCGCCGCCCTGCGCCGCGCCGGCGTGAAGACCTTCTTCGACACCCACCTGATGCTCGCCGAGCCGCACCGCTACCTCGAAGCCTTCGCCAAGGCCGGCGCCGATCTCATCAGCATCCACATCGAACCCGCCTACGACCACGCCGCCGCCCTCGCCCGCATCCGCGCGCTCGGTTGCCAGAACGGCATCGTGCTCAACCCCGGCACGCCCGCCGGGAGCATCCGCCACCTCCTCGCGCAGGTCGACCTTGTGCTCGTGATGACGGTGCAGCCCGGCTTCGGCGGCCAGCCCTTCCGGCGCGACATGCTCCCGAAGATCGCGCAGATCGCCGCGTGGCGAAAGGAGCTCCGCCTGAATTTCCGCCTCGAAGTCGACGGCGGCGTCGACCTCGCGACCGGCCAGGAATGCCGCGCCGCCGGAGCCGACACCTTCGTCGCCGGCTCCGCCTTCTACAAAGCCGCCGACCAGCCCGCCTTCAACGCGACCATCGCCGCGTGGTAAGTAGGGCCGGCTTCAGCCGGCCTCGGCTGCTGCACTTGGAGGAACGGAGAGGAACCACGGATTGCACGGATGCCACGGATCAATCCTTGCGAGGTCCGCAGCTGCCTCGTCGCTCGATTCCTCCATCCGTGTGATCCGTGCAATCCGTGGTTAAAAACCGACATGAGGCGCGGCGCAGGCCCGTGAGCAGTCAAGATTCCCGAACTGTGTTCCCGTGGACGGGAGTTGGGTGCGGCGCGGACGGAGTCCGCGCCCTACCCGGCGGCGTTCTTGGGCCGGCTGAAGCCGGCCCTACTTCCTCTGCGCGCGGGCCATCTCGGCGGCGCGTTCGTATTGGCGGCGGAAATTGTTCGCGAGCTCGTTGGCCATGCGGATCTCGTCGACCTTGTTCTTCGAGGTCAGCGCCTGGCGGATGCGGCCCTGCACGTTGTCGTAGCTGACGGCGGAGAGGTCGCTCATCACGGCGAGCGCGTCGGCGGGCATGCCGGCGGCGATGATCTCGCGCCAGGCGCGGACGAGCTCGGGGTGCGTGTCGAGGCACATGACGCGGATGACGAAGGCCATCGCCCGGAACGTGTCGCCGCTCGTCCACCGCTGGTTGTAGATCAGCGGATTGGCGCCGCCGTAGGGATTCTCGTCGGGATCAGAGCGGTGGGGGCGGAAACTTTCGGTCGCGTAGAAGTCGCGGCGGATCGGCAGCCGGCGCAGGGCGAAGCGCTTCGGACCACCCTCGGTGCCGACCTGGAAGTTCCAGAGCTTCTGGCCGTCCATCGAGAGGACGTATTCGAGGAAGGCGACGCCGACCTCGCGGTTGGGCGCACCGCGCATGAGGGCGATCGGGTCGGGCGAAAGCACGGTGCCGTCGGGCGGCGAGAAATAGCCGAGGCGCTTCTGGCCGCTGCGCTGGCTGGCGCTTTCCTCCTGGTAGCGGCCGTAGAAGTCGATGCACATGCCGACGGCGGAGTTGCCGTGCATGACGTCGATCGGCGGCTTCTGCGAGGAGTCGGTGAAGTAGCGGGCGTTGGCGCCGATGCGCTGGAGCAGACTCAGGCCGCGTTCCCAGCCGCGGCGCACGGCCTCGGCCTCGAGCTCGGCGCGCGGGCGGCCGCTCTCGCGCTCGAGTCGGTCCCACTCGCGGTAGATGTTTTGCTGGATGACGTTTTCGAAGGCCTTGGCGATGGAGCTGCTCTTGGTCGGATCGCAGAGCGCGACTTCGCCCTCGTAGCGCGGGTCGGCGATGTCGTCCCACTGCCGCGGGGGTTGCGCGATGCCGAGGCGGCGGAGCGAGTCGAAGTTGTAGAGCATGCCGTAGCTGCTGAGCACGGCGCCGATCCAGCGGCCCTGCTTGTCGAGGTAGGGCTCGCCGGTGAATTCGGCGGGGATGACGTCGTCGTTGAACCACTCCGGGTGCTTCGCCATCAGGCCGGAGTCGACGATGCGGCCGGCGTTGGCTTGGCGGATGAAGTCGAAGGTGCCGCCGCCGAAGAACACGTCGATGCCGGAGCCGACGTCGGAGAGCAGGAAGGCCTGCCGCGCCTCGTGGGCGATCGCGGGCGCGTCCTTCGGAAGGCGGTGGTTGGTGAAGGCGGCCTGCACGTCGAGGCTCCAAGGCTTGCCGAGCGTCTTGGTCCAGTAGTTCTGGAAGGAGGAGATGTATTCCGACTCGAGGAAGCGCGTGATCTCGCTCGTGCCGCCGATGACACGCCAGTCGATGTTGACGGTGCGGCCCGTGCGGGCGCGATACCACTCGGCGAAGCCCTGCGCGTATTCGGAGCGGATGGCCTCGTTGTGCGGCGTGATGATGACGACAGTGTCGTCGGCCTTGCCGAAGGTCGTATGCTTGGTCCGCAGCGCGAACGGCAGCGCCACGACGGTGATCAGGGCCGCGATGATGAGGTAACGCTTCATCGTCCGGCGGCGCTCAATCGGTCAGGACGACGACATCCTCGGGCGCGACGGTGGCGTAGAGTTCGCCGCGGGCGGAGCCGTCGACGAAGCGCGGGTTGCGCTCGAAGATCTTCAGCTTGGTGCTGTTGTTTGACGTCACGAAATCATACTGCGCGACCTCGCCGAGGTAGATGGAGTCACCGATGCGGCCGCGCACGACGTTGCGCTGCTCGGGATCGCGGTGGAGCTCCCAGCATTCGGGGCGGATGGAGACGGTCACCTCGGCGCCGACGGTGGCGGGTTTGCTCGGATCGCCGAAGATGCCGTCGAAGCGGCCGACGGGGGTCTCGACGGTGACGTATTCGCCGACGATGCCGCTGATCTTGCCGGGGATGAAATCGGTCTCGCCGATGAAGTTGGCGACGATCTTGCGCGTCGGGCGCTTGTAGACCTCGCGCGGCGTGCCGACCTGGAGGATGTAGCCGTGATCGAGGATGGCCATGCGGTCGGCGATGGAAAGCGCCTCCTTCTGGTCGTGCGTGACGTAGACGGTCGTGAGCTTGAACTCCTTGCAGACGCGGCGGATCTCGGTGCGCATCTCGAGGCGGAGCTTGGCGTCGAGGTTGGAAAGCGGTTCGTCGAGGAGCAGGCAGCGCGGGCGGATGACGAGGGCGCGGGCGAGCGCGATGCGCTGCTGCTGCCCGCCGGAGAGCATGTTGGGCTTGCGGTCGGCGTATTTCTCCATGCGCACCGAGGCGAGGGCCTCGTCGACCCGCCTCTTGATCTCGGCGGCCGGCACCTTGCGCTCGTGGAGGCCGAAGGCGACGTTCTCGGCCACGGTCATGTGCGGCCAGAGCGCGTAGCTCTGGAACATCATGCCGGTATTCCGCTTGTGCGGCTCGAGGCGGGTGACGTCCTCATCGCCGAAGAGGATCTTGCCCTCCTCCGGGATGTAGAAGCCGGCGAGGCTGCGGAGGAGGGTCGTCTTGCCGCAACCGCTCGGACCGAGGAGGAAGAACAACTCGCCGGGGCGGATCGTCAGGTCGAGTCCGTGCAGCGCGACGACATTGCCGAAACGTTTGGTCAGTTGCTGAACCTGGATCGAAATCATCGGTGGGCGCGCGTGGGCGGCAGGCAACCGGCCGCTTCCGGCGAAGTCAAAAAGAAAGCCGCCCGCGGGAGCTTTGTAACAGTTGCCAAGGAGCGGGCTTTCCGACTTAGACAAGCGCCCATGGCCACCGCGCGGAAACCCCTCAGGGAACTCAAGCACCTCGACCACATCCTCGTCAGCGAAGCCGCCATCCGGCGCCGCGTGGCCGCCCTGGCCGACGAGATCAACCGCGCCTACCGCGGCAAGGACCTGACGGTCATCGCCATCGTCAACGGCGCCATCATCTTCACCGCCGACCTGCTCCGCCAGCTGCGCTCGCCGCTGCGGCTCGATTGCGTGCGCGCCTCGAGCTACCACGCCGGCACGGCCGCGACCGGCAAGCCCGTGATCGTCGACAACCTGAAGCTCGACATCGCCGGCCAGCACGTGCTGCTCGTCGACGACATCCTCGACACCGGCAACACGCTCTCCGCCGTGCACGAGTTGCTGCTGGCGAAGAAGGCCGCGTCCGTGCGCACCTGCGTGCTGCTGGACAAGAAGGCGCGCCGCGTCGTGCCCTTCGAGGCGGAGTATGTCGGCTTCGAGATCCCGAACGAGTTCGTCGTCGGCTACGGCCTCGATTTCAACGAGCGCTACCGCAACCTGCCCTGCATCGGCGTGCTGAAACGCCGGTATTACGCCGGGAATCTCTGAGCCGCCGCGGGCCGGGAATCGCGTCCGGCGGCAGCGAAGGAAAATGCCTTGCGCTCGACCGGGGCGGGCCCTTTCTTTCGCCTTCCACTCCGACGGAGGGGTGGCCGAGTGGTCTAAGGCAGGTCTTTGCTAAAGACCCAGACCCCAAAAGGGTCTCGGAGGTTCGAATCCTCTCCCCTCCGCCACTTTCTCCCTTCGCGTTTCCGAAGGCGACGGCACGACCGCCTGCTCACGGGCGTCTCGAGGATGAGAACCCTGGGGTTCGACGGAGCGCAGCGGAGATGGGGTGCGCGCAGCGCGGGGCGCAGCCCTGCCGCAGGCACCCAATCCTCCCCCTCCGCCACTTTTCCTTCACGTTTCCGGCTGACGATGACGGACGCGAATCGCCCGCGCTCTCCACGAGACATTCGCCATCGTGCGTAGGGCCAGTCTGTGACTGGCCTCTTCTTTCGTCCCGGCAACGGCCGGTCACAGACCGGCCTTACGTCAAAGGGCTCCGACAGCAATGACACTTAATAAGTGTCATTCTCCTTGGCCGATCTCGGCGGGCCCAGCGGTCCCGCCCTACCCCCGCATCTTTGTTCAGAAGCCCAATTGGGCCAAAGCGGCAGGTAAGTCGGCGACGGCGGGGATGCGGCGCGTGGCGGCGGCCGGGTCTTCGCCGGTGCGGTCGCGGTCGATCCAGAGGCGCGGGATGCCCATTTCACGGGCCGGGCCGATGTCGTGGAAGAAACTGCACGCGGCGTGGACCCAGTGGCCCTCTTCCACGCCGCTGACGCGCCAGAAATACCGGAAGTGTGCGAGCGAAGGCTTGTAGTCCTTCGCGTCCTCGGCGGTCACGACGAGGTCGAAGGGCTGGCGGAAGCAGCGTTGCGTGCGCGCGAAGAGGTCGCGGTCGCAATTGGTCAGCACGGCGAGCTTCCAGCCCGCGGCGCGGAGCGCGGTGAAGGCGGGCTCGACGTCGGCGAAGACGGGCATGGTGTCCCAGCGTTCGGGCAAGGTCGCGGCTTGTGCGGGCGTGATGGCCAGGCCGATCTGCGCGGCGGCGCGCAGGACGCCTTGTTGGAGGACGTCGCGATAGAGGCGGTGCGGGCGCTCGCGTTCGAGGTCGCGCTCGTGGGTGTGATACGCGGCGATGAGCTCGGGCGTGCGCTCGCCGGCGAGCGGGCGCAGGATGGCGTCGAAGCCGGTGTGCCAGTCGACGAGCGTGCCGAAGCAATCGAAGGTGAGCCAGCGGGAGGCGGACATGGGGTCAGCTTGCGGGAAGAACAGCGCTCTGACGAGCGCTGCTACGACGGAAACGCGCCTCACTTCCTCGCCCGCTGCTGATCATGATGTGAGATGGCGACGCGTCCGATTGACTAAACGTTACAGCGTTTTCCGAAATAGGGTCGCCGCTCATTTCGGGGTAGGGCGAACCGTCCTCGGTGAGCCGCGGCTCGGCGGGGACGGCTCGCCCTACCACTATACGGCCATACAAATACATAATCTGCCCTCGGTGGAGCGCGTTGACCCCAACGCGCTCGAGCGAGAACGCGTTGAGGTCAACGCGTTCCACCGGCGGGGCTGGAACGGCGAAAGTTGAGCGGCCTTCCTCGGCTCACGCGTCGCGGTGGACGGTGGCGGGCGAGAAGGCTGGCAGGCAGACGGCGAGGTATTCGGCACCGTCGGGGTGCGGCGTGGAGTATTGCACCCACTCGCCGGGCGCGGTGTGGACGGCCTGGCCGGCGCGCACGGTGAGGGTGCCGGTTCGCGTCGCGACCTGGAGCTCGCCGCGGAGCACGACCGTGTATTCGTCGAACTCGGGCGTCTGGCCCGGCTCGACCCAGCCGCCGGGACTGCGCATGCGCGCGATGCTGACAGCGGCGGTCTGCGAGTTCACGCGGCCGAAGAATTCCTCGATGAGCTTGGGCTTGTTGCCGGCGGCGGCGATGACGGTGGGTTGGGGGATGAGGGTGGGCATGACGGTAAATTGGTTTTGTAGGTCGAGGTCTCCCGACCCCGCCGCGAGCGGGTTGCAGCGCGCGAACGTTGGCGGGGTCGGGAGACCCCGCCCTACATCTTTTGCGGCCTCGCGGAGCTCGGCCCTTCAGGGAGGAGGTGGAAAAGAAAACGCCGCGGATTGCTCCGCGGCGTGAAAGGGGAATTCGCTCAGTAGCGGTAGTGCTCGGGCTTGTAGGGGCCTTCGACCGGGACGCCGAGATACTTGGCTTGGTCGGGCGTGAGCTTCGTGAGCTTGGCGCCGATCTTTTCCAAGTGCAGGCGGGCGACTTCCTCGTCGAGGTGCTTCGGGAGGCGATAGACGCCGACCTTGTAGCTGTCCTTGTTCTTCCAGAGGTCGAGCTGGGCGAGCGTCTGGTTGGTGAAGGAGTTCGACATGACGAACGACGGATGGCCGGTGGCGCAACCGAGGTTCACGAGGCGGCCCTCGGCGAGCATGTAGATGCTCTTCCCGTTCGGGAAGGTATACATGTCGTATTGGGGCTTCACGGTGACGCGCTTGGCGTCGGACTTGTTCAGCGCCTCGACCTGGATCTCGTTGTCGAAGTGGCCGATGTTGCAGACGATCGCCTGGTCCTTCATGCGGCGCATGTGGTCCAGCGTGATGATGTCCACGTTGCCGGTCGTGGTGACATAGATGTCGGCGGTGCCGAGGGTGGACTCGATGGTGTTGACCTCGAAGCCTTCCATCGCGGCTTGGAGGGCGTTGATGGGATCGATCTCGGTGACGATAACGCGGGCGCCGAAGCCGCGGAGCGAGTGCGCCGAGCCCTTGCCGACGTCGCCGTAACCGCAGACGCACGCGACCTTGCCAGCGATCATGACGTCGGTGGCGCGCTTGAGGCCGTCGGCGAGCGACTCGCGGCAGCCGTAGAGGTTGTCGAACTTCGACTTCGTGACCGAGTCGTTGACGTTGATGGCCGGGACGAGCAGCTGGCCCTTCTCGAGCATCTGGTAGAGGCGGTGGACGCCGGTGGTGGTCTCCTCGGAGACGCCGCGCCAGTCCTTCACGACGTTGGTCCAGCACTTCGGGTTCTCGGCGTGGACGCGCTTGAGGAGATTCTTGATGACCTGCTCCTCGTGCGAGGACGAGGGGCTGTCCACCCACTTGTCGCCCTGCTCGAGCTGGTAGCCCTTGTGGATGAGGAGCGTGACGTCGCCGCCGTCGTCGACGACGAGCTGCGGGCCCTGGCCCTGCGGGTTGAGGACGGCCTTGAGGGTGCAATCCCAGTATTCCTCGAGCGTCTCGCCCTTCCAGGCGAAGACGGGAATGCCGGCCTGCGCGATGGCGGCGGCGGCGTGGTCCTGCGTGGAGAAGATATTGCACGAGGCCCAGCGCACGATGGCGCCGAGTTCGACCAGCGTCTCGATGAGGACGGCGGTCTGGATCGTCATGTGCAGCGAACCGGTGACGCGAACGCCGGCGAGCGGCTTGGACGGGCCGAATTTTTTGCGGACGGACATCAGGCCGGGCATCTCGTGCTCGGCGATGTGGATCTCCTTGCGGCCCCACTCGGCGAGGGAGAGGTCCTTGACGTGGAAGTCGGCGGACGCGGCGGCGCGGGGAGCGGAGGAAACAGCGGTGGACATGGGAACGGTGGTGGTTCGCGGGTTACTTGATGGCGGCGCGGAGTTCGGCGGCCTTGGAGGTGGACTCCCACGGGAGGCCTTTTTTGCCGAAGTGACCGTAGTTGGTCGTCTTGCGGTAGATCGGTTGGAGGAGATCGAGCTGAGCGACGATGTCGGCCGGCTTGAAGGAGAAGACCTTCTGCACGGCATCGGTGATCTGCTCGTCGGAGATGCCGAGCTTGGCGGTGCCGAAGGTCTCGACGCGGACGGAGACGGGCTTCGGGTGGCCGATGGCGTAGGCGAATTGGATCTCGGCGTGCGTGGCGAGACCGGCGGCGACGATGTTCTTCGCGACCCAGCGGCCCATGTAGGCGGCGGAGCGGTCGACCTTGGACGGGTCCTTGCCCGAGAAGGCGCCGCCGCCGTGACGGCCCCAGCCGCCGTAGGTGTCGACAATGATCTTGCGGCCGGTGAGGCCGGAGTCGCCCTGCGGGCCGCCGATGACGAAGCGGCCGGTCGGGTTGATGAGATACTCGGTGTTTTTCGTCAGGAGCTGCGGGTCGATGACCTTCTTGACGACGTTTTCGATGAGGAACTTTTCGATCGTCGCGTGCTTCACGTCGGCGGTGTGCTGCGTGGAGATGACGACGTTCACGACTTCGACGGGCTTGTCGTTTTGGTAGCGGACGGAGACCTGGGTCTTCGCGTCGGGGCGGAGCCAGTTCACGGCGCCGGACTTGCGGACCTTGGTCAGCTCGCGGCCGAGGCGGTGGGCGAACATGATCGGCGTCGGCATCAGCTCGGGCGTCTCGTTGCACGCGTAACCGAACATGATGCCTTGGTCGCCCGCGCCCTGCTCGGCGGTCTTCTTGCCCTCGGCCTTCTTGGCGTCGACGCCCTGCGCGATGTCAGGCGACTGCGCGGTGAGGTAATTGTTGATGAAAACCTTGTCGGCGTGAAACACGTCGTCGTCATTCACGTAGCCGATCTCGCGGATGGCGTCGCGGATGATCTTGCCGAGGTTGATGGCTTCCTCGAGCGGCTTCGTCGTGCCCTTCTTCGGGTCCTGCAGCTTCGGGATGGTGATCTCGCCGCCGACGACGACGATGTTCGACTTCACGAACGTCTCGCACGCCACGCGGCTGGTGCGGTCGAGTTTCAGGCAGGCGTCGAGGACGCTGTCCGAAATGAGATCGGCGACTTTGTCGGGGTGGCCTTCGCCCACCGACTCGGAGGAGAACACAAAGGTATTTGCCATAAGCGCCCAAGAAAGGCCGCGAACCCCGGTCCGGCAAGTAGATTATCAACATATCTGGATTTTATGATACGTCACTTTTGCCAGCGGCATCGCGCTTGCGTAACTCCCGGTCCAGCGCTGGTATGGGTCGACACTCCCAACCATGTCGGACGAACCCGCGTTGAACCCCGAAGCGCTCGCCGCCCTGCAGGCGGTGTCGCCGGAGGATGGTGGCCAGTTTTTCAACGAACTGATCGATATTTTTCTCGCCGACACCCCCGGCCGCATGGCGGAGATTTCCGCCGGGCTGGCGCAGGGCGACGCGGCCGCAGTGATGCGCGCGGCGCACAGCATCAAGGGCAGCGCCGGCAATTTCGGCGCCGATCCGCTCGCGCGCGTCGCCCTCGCGATCGAACACGCCGCCCGCCAGGCCGACCTCGCGACCGCCGCCGCCTGCCTCGCGGAGCTCCAGCGCGAATACGCCCGGGTGCAAGCGGCGCTCGAGGCGGCGCGCATTCGCTGACCATGCGTCCCCTGCCCTCCGCCCTGCTCGCGGTCGCGCTGAGCCTCATGCCCGCGTCGGGCAACGCCGCGCTGCACTGGGTTTCGCAATCCTTCACGGGCACGACCGCGCCGTTGCAGACGACGCTCGATGTCGCCTTCGCCTTCCGCAACACCGGCGACAAGCCCGTCACCATCCGCAGCGTGCAGACCAACTGCGACTGCCTCGCCGCCGCGACGGACAAAACCACTTACCAACCCGGCGAAGCCGGCCTCATCACCGCGCGCTTCACGGTCGGCGACCGCTACGGTCTCTACCAGCGCGCCGTGACGGTCGTGACCGACGACGGCCCACCGCAGAAACTCAGCGTCGCGATCGAGGTCGCCGAACCCGCGCTCGTCACGCCGCGCCAGCTCGAGTGGCCGCTCGGCGCAGCGATCAGCGAACAAACCGTCGACGTGCGCGTCGCCGACGGGGCGCGCATCGATTTCACCGAGACCTTCGCGACCAACGACGCGTTCGCCGTGCGCCGCGAGACCGTCGAGCGCGGAAGACATTACCGCCTGCACGTCGCGCCAAAGCGCACCGATGTCGTCGCGAACGCCGCGCTTCGCTTCAAAGGCACCGCCGCCAACGGCGCCGAGATTGTCGTCAGCGCCTACGCGAACGTGCGCTGAGCCGCGCGGGCATCCGCCTCACTTCAGGAAATAGCCGCGCTGCTTCTCGTTGATCGGCATTTCGGCGCGCTCCATCACGGCGAGCAAATCCTCCCAGGCCTCGCGCTTGATCTTGCGCGCGGTCTCGGTCTTCAGGCCTTCCTGCCGCAGCAGATACGACGGGTGATACGTCGCCCGCAGCGGCATGCCGGCGTAGTCGTGCCACGCGCCGCGCGCCGCGCCCATCGTCTTGAAACGCTCCGCACCGAGCAGGCCGTCGACGGCGGTCTTGCCGAGCGCGACGAGCACGCGCGGCTGGATGACGTCGATCTGCGCGCGAATGAACGGCAGGCAATACGCCATCTCCTCCGCCGTCGGCGGGCGGTTGCCGGTCTGAAAACCGTCGGCACTGCGCGTGCCCATCGCGGGCCGCCAGTTGAGAATGTTGCCGATGTAAACCTGCTCCCGCGCAAGGCCCATCGCCTTGATCATGCGGTTGAGCAACTGCCCGGCGCGGCCGACGAACGGCTCGCCCTGCTCCTCTTCGTCCGCGCCCGGCGCCTCGCCGATGAACATGATGCGCGCATCGATGTCGCCGACGCCGAAGACGATCTTCTTGCCCGGATAGACCTGCGCCGCGCAGACCGGATCGCCGAGCACGCGCGCGCGCAACGCCTCCCAGCGCTGGCGCTTCGAGCCGGCGGGCAACTCGACCACCGGCGTCGGCCCGAGCGACGGTGCGGGGGCGCGCGCCGCTTTGGGCGCGGGCGGTGGCACGGGCAGGACAAATGGCGCGGACGCGGGTTCGCTCACGCTCGTCGCCCGCTCGACGACTGGTGCCGGCGCTGCAATCGACTCGGTCGCAACGTTCGCGGCGGCGCCGCCGTTCAAGGTCGCGACCTCGGCGCGCGCGTGCTCCACGGCGGCGCGCAAGCCGGCGAGGCTGCCGTCGGAAACCGACACCGCGCGACTCCCCTCGCCTTTCAGGCGCTTGAGCTCGTCATTGAGCGCGAGGAGATGTTCGCGGACGTTCATCGGTCAGCGGGAGGCGACGAGTTTCTCGACGTATTTGGCGAGCAGGTCGAACTCGAGATTGATGCCGCTGCCGGGCTGCTTCTCGCGGAGATTCGTCGCCGCGAGCGTGTGCGGGATCAGCCACACCGCGAGCGTGTCGCCCTCGGTCTCGGCGACCGTGAGCGAAATGCCGTCGAGCGCGATGCTGCCCTTGTAGACGAGATAACGGCCGAGTCCGGCCGGCACGCTGACCTTGAGATAGTGGTCCTTGCCGCGCGGTTCGAAGACCTCGACGCGACCGAGCGCATCGACGTGGCCGGTGACGAAGTGTCCGCCCATGCGCCCCGCGGGCTGGAGGCTGCGCTCGAGGTTCACGGCGGAGCCGGGCCGGAGTTCGCTGAAGCTCGTCAGCCGGCGCGTCTCCTCGAGCACGTCGAACCACAGGTGGCCCGCGTCGTGGCGCACGACGGTGAGGCAGCAGCCGTTGACGGCGACGCTGTCGCCGAGCTTCACGTCCGCCGGCACGACGCGCGCGGCGACCTGCAGCGACCACGCCGCGTCGCCGCGGGCGAACGAGACGACTTGGCCGACTTCCTCGATGATTCCGGTGAACATGTCAGTTGAGCTTAACGCGCAGCACTTGCGTCTCTCCGCCGCGCCGCGTGAGCAACACGAATTCCGCGCGCTTCGCGTCGGCCTCGATGGCGGCGAGCTTCTCCGTCGCGTCGGCGAAGTCGCGCACCTCGACGCCGTCGATCTCACGGATCCAGTCGTCGGGCCGCAGACCGGCGACGGCGACGGGGCTGTTGGGCTTGACGAAATGGGCGACGACCCCGGCCTCCTCGCCGGCCGTGGCGCGATGCAACATGCGGTCGGCGACGAGAAACTCGCGCGCCGTGAGACCGAGCCGGTCGAAGTAGCGCCGGCCCGCCTCGCGCACGGTCTTCGGTTCGTCGGCGATGGTGAGCACGACGTCCTGTTGCGCCGTGCCGCGCAAAATCGTGAGCGTGACTTGGTCGCCCGGCGCGCGGTGGAGGATTTCCTGGCCGAACCAACCGACGACGACGCGGTCGGGCTTCAGGCGCGGCAAGGGTTGTCCGTCGACGGCGAGCAGGATGTCGCGGTCCTGCAACCCCGCCTGCGCGGCAGGTCCGCCCTCGATCAGATCGCTGACCACGAGGCCGGGGCGGCCGTCGAGCTTGAGCAGCTTCGCGACCTCGGGATCGACCGGTTGCAGGCCCGCGATGCCGACCCACGCGATGGGTCGGCCGGCGAGGTTCGTCGGCACGCGGCGCAGGAACGGCAGCAACTCGCCCGCGAGCAGCACGACGCTGCTCTCCTCGGCGTTAACGAGCATGACCGGGTTGCCGTGCTGGTTGCGCGAGAAGAGGAGGAAATTCTGGCCGAACGAATTCAGCGCGAGGCCCGCCAGCCGGCCCGCGGCGTCGAAGACCGGCAGACCCGGCGCGGCGAGGTCGTGTTGCGCGATGGCGGTGGCGTTGGGCAGGCGCGTGACGATCGCGACGCGGCCGCTGAGCGCGTAGGGCATGAAATCCTCGTCCTTGCCGCGCAGACCGATGCCCCAGAGTTCCTCGCCGAGACGCGGCGCGGGCGCGGTGGCGTAGGCCGTGATCGGGCGCAGCGCGGCGCGCACCGCGGCGTCGTTGGCGCGCACGTAATGAAACCCGGTCAACGGATCGACGCCGAGGTAGGTCGCCGGCGACGACTCCGACGAGGCGGCGCGGTAGAGCTTAAAGTCGCGCAACTGATCCGGCGCGTAGCCCGGCGGGATCGCGGTGCCGGGCATCAGGATCGTGCCGTCGGCGTCGATCACGGAACCGCTGACGACGATCTGGCGGCGGTCGATCTCGGTCTGGATCGTGAACTCGATCGCGACGACCGAGGCGAGCCGCTCGGGCAGAAGGTCGGCGATCTCGGCGGCGGCTGCCGCAACGGAGAGAAGAAAAGCGAGGAGCGGCGCGAGCGCGCGGCGGAGGGAAATCATGGTTTCAGGACGTAGAGCGTGATGCGGCGGTTGCGCTGGGCCTCGACGAGCACGGGCTCGGGCTTGGCCTCGTAAGCGGCGTAGAGTGACTTGAGCAGCTCGAGTCCGTCAATGGTCTCGCCACCGGCCTTCGTGAGGATGTCGCCGCGCGCGAGTCCAGCGACGGCGGCGGGGAAGCCGGGTTGCACGCCGATGACGAGCAGGCCGTTGGCGTCGGGCAGCTGGTTCTCGCGCGCGAAACTGCGCGACACCTCGCGCACGCTCAGGCCCCATTTTTCGAAGGCCCATTCCTCGCCGACGCGGCTTTCGAGGCGTTCGGTCACGGCGCTGAGCTCGAGCGTCTGGCCGCCGCGCTTGACGGAGAGGCGGACGGTCGAGCCGACGGGCAGGCTGGCGATGCGGTTCTGGATCGGCGGCAGCAACTCGGGGAAACGGCCGTCGACTTTCTCGCCGTTGAGCGCGAGCACGATGTCGCCCGGACGCATGCCGGCGGCGGCGGCGGGCGAGCCGACGTCGACGCTGTCGACCAGCAGGCCGGTGTTGGCCGCGAGCGCGTAGAACGACTCGAAATCCTGCATGTCGCGCGGGCGCAGGCCGAGGTAGCTGCGCGTGACGCGGCCCTCGCGCACGAGCGTGTCGGCCACGCGGCGAGCGACGGTCGACGGGATGGCGAAGCTGAGGTTGTCGGCACCGATGTAGCTGCGGGAGTTGATGCCGACGACACGTCCGTCCTCGGTCACGAGCGGGCCGCCGCTGTTGCCGGGGTTGATCGCGGCGTCGGTCTGAAGCCAGGTGTTGAACGAGCCGGTCTCGTAGCCGCGCACGGCGCGCGAGTCCTCGAAGTAGCGGCGATGGTTCGAGATGATGCCGCGCGTGACGGTGCGCGTGAGACCGTGCGGCGTGCCGACGGCATAGACGGTCTGGCCCGGGAACAGTTTTTCGGAATCGCCGAACTCCGCGTGCGCGAAGGAGAGGTTGCGCGTCTTGACCTCGTCGAGGTTGAGCCGGATGACGGCGAGGTCGGTCCAGTGGTCCCAACCGACCAGCGTGGCGCCGACGCGTTCGAGACTGGAGAGCGTGACGGAGATCTCGACGGCGCGCGGGCTGACGACGTGGGCGTTGGTGAGGATGAGGCCGTCCTTGCCGATGATGACGCCGGAGCCGATGCCGCTGGTCAGGCGGCGCGCGCCCTCCTCGAAGGCCAGTTCGCGCACGTCGATGCGCACGACGGCGTCGAGCAGGCGGTTGAAGCCGCGGCTGACGGCGGCCTGCGCCGGGACGGCGGCGGCGAGGCAGAGCGCCGCACCGAGGAGGATGCCATTCAGGAGGGTTGACGGTCGGAGAGCAGGCCGCAAAGTGACGGATTTCACGTGAAGCCCACTGATTGCACAGACTACGACTTTCTCAAGATTGAGCCGCATTGGCAGGCAATCTGGGAGCAGACCCGCCCGTTTCGAGCCGAGAATGGCTCCGCGAAGCCGAAATTCTACGTGCTCGACATGTTCCCCTACCCGTCCGGCGCGGGCCTGCACATCGGGCACCCCGAGGGTTACACGGCGACGGACATCCTCGCCCGCTACAAGCGCGCGAAGGGCTTCAACGTCCTCCACCCGATCGGCTGGGACGCGTTCGGCCTTCCCGCCGAGCAGCACGCGGTGAAGACCGGCACGCATCCGGCCTCCAACACGCAGAACAACATCACGAACTTCCGCCGGCAGATCAAAGCGCTCGGCTTCTCCTACGATTGGGACCGCGAGGTCGACACGACCGACCCGACCTACTTCCGGTGGACGCAATGGATCTTCCTGCAGCTCTTCCAGCGCGGCCTCGCCTACGTCGACGAGCGGCCCGTGTGGTGGTGCCCGGAGCTGCGCACCGTGCTTGCCAACGAAGAGGTCGTCGACGGCAAGAGCGAGGTCGGCGGCTTCCCGGTCGAACGCAAAAATCTCCGCCAGTGGGTCCTCCGCATCACCGCCTACGCCGAGCAGTTGCTCGACGGGTTGAAGGACGTCGACTGGCCCGACTCCACCAAGCGCATGCAGGAGGCGTGGATCGGCCGCAGCGAAGGCGCCGAGGTGGTCTTCCAACTGGAGAACGCCGCGCTCGGTGAGCTGAAGATCTTCACGACGCGCCCCGACACGCTCTTCGGCTGCACCTACATGGTGCTCGCGCCGGAGCATCCGCTCGTGCCCGGGCTCACGACCGCCGCGCAACGCGAGGTCGTCGACGCCTACCGCAAGGCTACGGCGTCGAAGAGCGACGTCGACCGCATGTCCGACGCGGCGAAGGAGAAGACCGGCGTCTTCACCGGCAGTTACGCCATCAATCCCGTCAACGGCGCGCGCGTGCCCGTCTGGATCGCCGACTACGTGCTCATGGGCTACGGCACCGGCGCCATCATGGCCGTGCCGGCGCACGACGAGCGCGACTACGAGTTCGCGCAGAAATACCAGCTCCCGATCCCGCGCGTCATCGCCGCGGCCGACGGCAGCGACACGCTGCCCTACACGGGCGACGGTCAGCTCATCAATTCTCCCGGCTACGACGGCCTCGATTGGGCCGAGGCGAAGAAAAAGATCACCGCCGACCTCGCCGCGCGCGGCATCGGCAAGGCCACGATCAACTACAAGCTCCGCGACTGGCTCTTCTCGCGCCAGCGTTACTGGGGCGAGCCGTTCCCGATCGTGTGGGTGAGCGAGGCCGATTACGCGCGCGCGGCGAAGCTGCGCTCCGACCTGCCCGCGCAACCGGTGACGTTCGTGGAGAACGGCGTCACGCAATTCGCGCTCCCGCTCCCCGCCGCGGCGCTGCCTTTGCAGTTGCCCGACGTGCAATCGTATCTGCCGAGCGGCACGGGCGAAAGCCCGTTGGCCAACGTCACTGAGTGGCTGGAAATCTGGTTCAACGCGCAGACCGGCGAGGCCGTGTCCGCGACGCAACCGCGCCCCGCCGGCGAGGCCTGGGTGCGCGCGCGACGCGAGACGAACACCATGCCGCAGTGGGCGGGCTCGTGCTGGTATTACCTGCGCTATCTCGACCCGCGGAACCCCGACGCCCTCGCGGGCGGCGACGCGCTCGGCTATTGGGGCGTGCCCGATCTCTACGTCGGCGGCGCGGAGCACGCGGTGTTGCACCTGCTTTACGCGCGCTTCTGGCACAAGGTGCTGTTCGACCTCGGCGTCGTGCCGCAGAGCGAGCCGTTCAAGAAACTCTTCCACCAAGGCATCATCCTCGGCGAGGACGGCGTGAAGATGTCCAAGAGCCGCGGCAACGTCGTCAACCCCGACGACATCATCCGCAGTTACGGCGCCGACACGCTGCGTCTCTACCTGATGTTCCTCGGGCCGCTCGAGGCGATGAAGCCCTGGAATCCGAAGGGCATCGAGGGCGTGCACCGTTTCCTCCGCAAGTTCTGGCGCGAGTGCATCGGCGAGACCGGCGCGGTCAACCCGCGCATCGTCGCGTCCGGCGCGCTCACGGCCGAGACCGACAAGCTCCTGCACGAGACGATCAAGAAGGTCGGCGAGGACATCGAGGGCCTGCGCTTCAACACCGCGATCTCGCAGTTGATGATCCTCCTCAATGCGCTCGCCAAAGAGCCCGCGCTTCCGCGCGGCGTCGCGCTCGACTTCCTGAAATTGCTCGCGCCGTTCGCGCCGCATTTTGCGGAGGAGCTCTGGACGCGCCTCGGCGAGACCGGTTCCGCGATGGGCGCCGCGTGGCCCGCCTACGATCCGGCAAAGCTCGTCGCGACGACGATCACGGTGGTGTTCCAGGTGAACGGCAAACACCGCGGCGACACCCAGGTGCCCGTCGACGTGACCGAGGAGCAGTTGGTTCGGATTGCCCAAGATCATCCCAAGGTCTCGCCCCACCTCGCCGGAAAAACGCTGAAACGCACCATCTACGTCCGCGGCAAGCTCTTGAACCTGCTTGTTCAATAATCGCTTACGCAGGCATTTCTTGCGGAATAAGACTTGAAATAGGGTTATTCCCCTATTTTGTTGAGCCCGATTGGGGAACCATCGCCCGCTCACCTGATTCCGTCATGAAAACATTTTGCCGCTGCCTGCTCGCGCTCGCCACTGTCGCGTTCGTCGCCGTGCCGGGTATCCATGCCCAACGTCAACTCGGCAAAAAGAAGGGCCCCACGAGCAAGCTTTACCTGGCCGAGACGACCGGCGAGGGGCAGATCACGGCGGAGGGCCGCACGTATTCGCCCAAGCAGTCGACCGCGTTTGACGCCCCCGGCACCGTGATCGAGACCAAGGCGGATTCGCGCCAGGCCTTCGTGTATTCGAACGGCACGGGAATGTATGTCGACGAGGACACGCGCGTGGAGATCGACCGCTTTGTGCAGGAGCCCTTCCGGCCCGACCGCAACGCCACGCCCGAAGTCGAGCCGTCGATCTCGCAGTCGGACGTGTTCGTCGCCCGCGGGCAGATCGGCATCTGCACGGGCCAGCTCGTCTCGGGTTCGACGATGAACTACGCGACCCCCCACGCCTCGGTGAACATCCGCGGCGGCAAGCTCTCCATCAAGACGAACGAAAACGAGACCATCGTCTACATGGTCGAGGGCGACGCCACGGTGCGCGGCGGCACGCGCGACGTCGGCGGCACGCTGCTCCGGTCCGGCGAACAGGCCGTGATCCGCCCCGGCCCGCCCGGCCAGCCCCCGAGCATCACCGTCGGGCCCATCGACCGTTCGACCGCCGCCAACCTCGACGAGAAGGTGAACATCGCCTGCAACGCCAAGAAGACCGTCTCGTTCGAGATGATCGAGAAGAAGGCCGAGCAGGGCCTCGAGGGCAGCGAGCAGGAAGCGCCGGCCGATGCGCCCGCCGCCCCCGACAGCCCGGATGACGAAATCGTCGCCGTGCCCACGACTCCCACGGCCCCGCCCACCAACATCACCGTCAGCCCGGACCGCATCGTTCCCGGCGGCGAATGACCCGCCACCGTCCTCCCCCGCCCCCTTGCCCGCGCCCCGCCTGAAACTCCTCCCCGTCGGACTCTGCGTCCTCGCTCTGCTGTTCCCGCAGCAGAGCGTTTTCGCATTGCTCAACATCGACGGGACGCGGAACCAGATCTTCGTCTTCGGCCACGCCTCGCTGTCGTATGACTCCAACGTCTTCGCCGGAGCCGCGGCGCAGGGAGACTACGTCTTCAGCACGAGCGTCGGTGCCGAGCTCAAGCGCCGCGCCGGCATCATCGCCGTCAACGCCCGCGCCGTGCTCGACTTCCAGAAGTTCGCCGAATTCTCCGACCAGTCCGCCTGGAACCCGACGTTTTACCTCGAGCTGAACAAGACCACCGGCCGCACCACCGGTGCGCTCACCATCAACGCGTTCCGCAGCTCCCGCGCCGACAGCGCCGTCAACCTCCGCACGCAGTCGTGGAATTTCCCCGTCGGGCTCAACATCAAGTATCCGGTCAACGACAAGTTCTACCTCACCTCGAGCAGTTCCTACCTCAAACGCAGCTACGCCGACACCACCCAGCTCCTGAACTACACCGATTACGCCCAGTCGCTCGACCTGTTCTACGTCTTCACCAGCAAGCTCGACCTCTTCGCCAGCTACCGCATCCGCGTCGGCGACACCGACCTCAGCACGACGACCGACCACAATTTCTCGTTCGGCGTCGACGGTGCCCTGCTCGCCAAACTCAAGGGCATGGTCCGCGCCGGCTATCAGGTGCGCGAGATCGACAGCACCGGCGAGACCTTCGGGCAGGCCAGCCTCAGCGCCTCCACCGTCTGGAACGTCACGCGCAAGCTCTCCTTCACCGGCACCCTCGCCCGCGACTTCACCACCACCGCCACCGGCGTCTCCGTCGACACCTTCTCCGCGCTGCTCCGCACAGCCTACATTTTCACCCGGCGCCTGTCCACCGACGCCAGCCTCGGTTACGGTCGCAACAAATTCCTCGGCGGCACGCAGGTCGGACGACAGGACGAATTCGTTTCCGCCGACCTCTCCGCGGCCTTTGCCTTCAACGAGCATTTCCGCGTCTCCGCCTCCGTGAATTATCTGAAGAACTGGTCGACCGTCAGCCTGTCCGACTTCGAACGCCACGGCTACTCCCTCGATCTCGCCACCCGCTTCTGACCGCCATGCACCTCTCCCGCCTCCTCCTCGCCGGTCTCGTCGTCCTCCTGTTCCTTTCCCCTGCCGCCGCGCTCGCGCAGAGCGGCAACCCCGCCGACGCGAAAAAAGCCTACGTGCACCGCCTCCAACTCGCCGACCGCGTCCGCGTCGCCGTCTATCAGGAGGACGACCTCACCAGCGTCGTGCGCATCGATGCGCGCGGCATGATCAACCTCCCTCTCCTCGGCGAGATCTCCATCGGCGGCCTGACCGTCACCGAGGCACAGGACGCCATCCAGCGCGCCTACCGCGACAATCGCTACCTGCGCAACCCTCAGGTCACCCTGAGCGTAGAAGAGTATGCGCCCCGCGAAGTCTCCATCCACGGCCAGGTCCGCAGCCCGGGCCGCTATTCCCTGCCCAATGAATCCACCTTCACCGTCGAGGAACTCGTCACCAAGGCCGGCGGCCTGAACGACATCGCCAAGGGCAACTCCGTCACCGTGCGCCGCACCCTGCCCGACGGCACCACCCAGACCTTCACCGTCAACGTCGAAAGCATCATCAAGGGCCGCCGCAACGACCCCAAGATCGCCGAATCCAACATCCTCCTTCTCCCCGGTGATATCGTCTTCGTCCCCGAACGCCTGATCTGACCTCGCTCCATGTCCTCGCCGCTCTCCGCACCCCCGACTCCGCCGAAGTCGTCCTCCTCGCTCCACAGCAACGAGGAACACGTCGTCGAGCGCCGGACGTTCCGCGACTACGTCATCATCCTGCGCGAGCGCCTCTGGATCGCGCTGCCGGTCGCGCTGCTTGTCTCGCTCTCCTTCGGCTACTGGAAGGCGCGCGAGACGCCGATGTATAGCGCCACCGCGACGATGCAGTTCGAGCGCCCCGAGCGCGTCGTCCTCAACGAGCAGGTCGTCGACGCCTCCGTCCGCTCGGAGGTCGACCTCAACACCTACCTCCGCATCCTCGAGAGCGGCCGCCTCCGCACCTCCGTCGTCCAATCCCTCACGCCCGAGGAGGTGAAGATCCTGCAGCGCCCCTACCTGAAGGACGCCGCCGAAGGCGCCACCCCGCCGCCCGCCGCCGGCCTCGTCGGCAACGTCCTCATCGGCAACCTCCGCAACAGCTTCCTCATCACCATCACGGTGCAGAACCGCGATCCCGAGGGCGCCGCCATCGTCGCCAACCGCTACACCCGGCAGTTCATCAACTACCTGATCGAGAACGTCGGCGGCAAAAACGAGTTCGCCGTCGAATATCTCCGCAGCCGCGCCGAGGAGCTCCGCCTCGAATCCGAGGCCGCCGAAACGCGCCTCCAGGAATACAAGCGCCGCAACAACCTCGTCTCCCTCTCCGCCAGCGTCGACATTGTCGCCGACCGCCTCCGCTCGATCAACGCCGCCCTCACCACCGTCCGCCTCGAGCGCCTCAACCTCCAGGTGCTCCTCCAGCAGATCGAGCGCATCCAGGGCGAGGGCGGCAACCTCCTCGAGGTCTCCTACATCGCCACCTACGGCACCATTCCCGCCCTCAAGCAGCAGCGCGCCGAGCTCAGCAAGCAGCAATCCATCCTCAGCGAACGCTACCTCGAGCGCCACCCGAAGATGATCGACCTCGCCAACGCGCTCGACGTCCTCGACCAGCAGATCGGCCGCAACATCAACCAAGCCATCGCCGACCTCCGCACCCAGCTCCAGAAGGTCACGGACTCCGAGGCCTCCTTCGAACGCGAATACAAGTCCGCCGAAAACGACCAGCTGCGCCTCGGCGAACTCTCCGTCGAGTTCAAGAGCCTCGAGAACCAGGCCACCGTCGCGAAGAACAACTACATCCAGATCCTCGACCGCCTCAACCAGACCACCACCTCGAAGAACCTCGAGAACATCCCGGTCAAGCCGCTCGATCCCGCCGTCGCTCCCGGCGCGCCCTACGCGCCCAACCTCGACAGCATCATCAAGACCTGCATCGGCCTCGGCCTCCTCGTCTTCGCCGCCGTCGCCGTCGGCCTCAGCTTCCTCGACGACCGCGTCAAGAGCGCCTGGGACATCGAGGGCTTCATCGGCGCCAATCTCCTCGGCATCATCCCCGAGCTCTCCGACATCCCCGACGCCGAAAAGCACACCCTCGTCACCAGCAACAAGACCTCCCCCGGCTCCGAAGCCTTCCTCAGCGTCTACAGTTCGGTGAAGATCCAGTCGAAGCTCGATTTCCCCAAGTCGATCCTCGTCACCTCCACCATCCCCGGCGAGGGCAAGACGATGATCAGCTGCAATCTCGCCGCCTCCTTCGCCCGCCACGGCAAGCGCGTGCTGCTCGTCGACTGCGACATGCGCCGCCCGATGCTCCACCGCCACTTCCGCCTCACCAACGAGCTCGGCCTCATCGCCTGGTTCGAGGCCGGGGCGAAGATCCCCGACGACCCGCTCGCCGACGCCGCCCTCGGCGTCACCAAGGTCGACGAGAACCTCTACCTCCTCCGCTCCGGCGGTCGCTCCAAGAGCCCGACCGAACTCCTCGAGAACCCCGTCTTCGGCCAGTTCCTCGAGTCGCTCAAGCACCACTTCGATCTCGTCGTCGTCGACTCGCCCCCGATGGGCGCCGTCACCGACGCGCTGCTCATCTCCGGCCACACCGACGAAGTCATCTACGTCTGCCGCTTCAATCGCGCCTACCGGAAGCACATCCGGATCTACATCAAAAACATTCGCGACAGCAAAAACGAGCTCCTCGGCGTCGTCCTCAACGGTCTCTCGCCGCGCCGCATCGAGTATTACTCCAACTACCGGTATTACCGGAGCTACAAGAAATACTACGGCTCGCAGTCCTGACCGCACCCCGCGCGCACGGCTCGCGTTCTCCCGTCAGCCTCCGCCCCCATTCGTATTCGTAGCAGCGCTCGTCAGAGCGCTGTTATCATTTAACCGGGAAATCTCTCGCCCCGTCCGCCCAGTCGCCGCGCCGCCTCAACTTACGGCTTCATTCCCGGCGCCACCTTGCTCCATGCTCCACCCGTGCCGCTTTCCGCCTACCTGCCCGCCGACTTCGATCCCCGCCGTCCCGTCGCGCTGATCGCCGGCCGGGGCGACTACCCGATCATCACCGCCGCCGCCCTCCGCCGGGCCGGCGTCCCGCTGCGGCTCGTCGCGATCGACGAGGAAACCTCGCCCGAGCTCATCGCCGGCGTCCCGGAGCGCGAGCGCGTCCACCTCAACGTCGGCCAGGTCGGCAAGCTCCTCTCCGCCCTCAAGGACTTCGGCGCCGGCTACGCCCTCATGGCCGGCCAGGTGAAGCCCAAGCGCCTCTTCCACGGCCTCACACCCGATCTCAAGGCCGCGCAAATCCTCTTCCGCCTCAAGCGCCGCAACGCCGAGACCATCTTCGGCGCCATCGCCGAGGAAATCGAGCAGCTCGGCGTCCGCCTGCTCGACGCCCGCGCCTGCATCGACGACCAGCTCGCCCACGCCGGCCCGATGAGCGGCAAGAAACTCCCCGTCGACCGCGAATACCTCGAGCACGGCATCCACATCGCGCGCGAAATCGCCCGCCTCGACATCGGCCAGGGCTGCGTCGTCCGCAAGGGCACCGTCCTCGCCGTCGAGGCCTTCGAGGGCACCGACGCCATGCTCCGCCGCGCCGGCACCTTCAAGACCGACGAGACGCTCTTCGTGAAGGTCGTGAAACCCAGCCAGGACTTCCGCTTCGACGTGCCCGTCTTCGGCCTCCGCACCCTCGAGACGATGCGCGAGGCCGGCCTCGGCGCCGCCGCCCTCGAAGCGGGCAAGGTCATCCTCCTCGACAAGCCCGCCGTCCTCGCCCGCGCCAAGGAGTGGGACATTTCCCTCTACGGCTTCTAGCCGCCGGCCCGGTCCGCCGCCGCGCGACTTGCACTTTCAGCCGCGCCCCGCACATTTCGCCCCATGAAGGAAGACATCGTCGAAGTCGCCATCAAAGGCCTCATGCCCACGGCCAATGGCTGCGCCGTGTTCCTCGGCAACGACGACAAGACCTTCGTCATCTACGTCGACCCCGGCGTCGGCTCCGCCATTTCCATGACGCTCAACGGCGTCAAGAAGGAGCGCCCGCTCACGCACGACCTCATCGGCCACCTCTTCCTCGGCTTCGGCATCCAGCTCGACCGCATCGTCATCAACGACGTCAACGAAGGCACCTATTTCGCGCGCATCATCCTGCAGATGCAAAACGAACTCGGCCGCAAGATCCTCGAGCTCGACGCGCGCCCGAGCGACTCCATCGTGCTCGCCCTGCAGCAGAAGCGGCCCGTCTACGTCGCCCGCCGTGTCTTCGACGCCGTCGAGGACATGACCGAGATTCTCGAACGCGTCCTCAAGCAACAGAAGGAAGACCAGTCCGCGGAGGAAGACCAGTAGGTCCGGTCTGCGACCGGACTCTCCCATGCATCCCGCTGCCATCACCACGACCTCGGGTCGCGCGAACGTCCTCCCGCCCCCGCTCGTGCCCGGCCCGCTCACCGCGCTCGCGCCGATGCAGGACGTGACCGACCTGCCGTTCATGCGCGTCATCGCGCACTACGGCGCGCCGGATTACTACTTCACCGAGTTCTTCCGCGTTCACGCCCAGTCGCGCCCCGAGAAGCACATCGTCCGCTCCATCGTCGAGAACCGCACCGGCCGCCCCGTCTTCGCTCAGCTCATCGGCGAGCACATCCCCGACATGGTCCGCACCGTGCGCGAGCTGCTCGCCCATCCCGTCGCCGGCATCGACCTCAACATGGGCTGCCCCGCCCCCAAGGTCTACAAGAAGAACGTCGGCGGCGGCCTGCTCCGCGACCCGGACAAGATCGACTCGCTCCTCGGCGCGTTGCGCGACGCCGTGCCCGGCCTCTTCACCGTCAAGATGCGCATCGGCTTCGACGGCACCGAGCACTTCGAGCGCGTGCTCGGGTTGATCAACAAGCACGGCGTCGACCTGCTCAGCCTGCACGGCCGCACCGTGAAGGAAGGTTACCGCAGCGAGGTCCACTACGATTTCATCGCCGCCGCCGTGCGCACCGTGCGCTGTCCCGTGCTCGCCAACGGCAATATCACCTCCGCCGCGCGCGCCGCCGCCGTGCTCCGCGAGACGGGCGCCGCCGGCGTCATGATGGGCCGCCACGCGATCCGCAATCCGTGGATCTTCCGCCAGACCCGCGAGCACCTCGCCGGCCGCGCCCTGTTCCAGCCCACCCTCGCCGACGTCCACGACTACGTGCGCTTCCTCTACGCCGAGACGAACCATCCCGGCCTCCCCGAGAGCGCGCACGTCGCGAAAATGAAGAAATACCTCAACTTCGTCGGCCAGAGCGTCGACCCGCAGGGAGCCTTCCTGCACGACATGCGCCGCGCGATGTCCGAGGCCGAGCTCTTCGCCGTGTGCGCGCGCCATCTGCTCGGCGCAGCCGCCGCCCGCCCCTTCGCCCTCGAGCCCTACGCCGGCGTGATTGCCCGCCCCAACTGCGAAGCCCCCGCGGCCGACGGCTGCTCGCTCGATACGATCACGGCCTGAACGCCGCGCGCCGGCACCCGCCCCGGACGTGCCGCAGCTCGACTTCTCCGCCGCGCGCTTACTCGAGCCCCAGCGTCTTCCGGCCGACCGGCGAGATCATCTGCGGCGTCCATTGCGGATCCCACACGATGTGCACCTCGGCCTTTTCCACGGTGGGCAGCGCGGCGATTTTTTGCCGGGCGTCCTCGGCGATCACCGGACCCATGCCGCAACCGGGCGCGGTGAGCGTCATCTTCACCTGCACGTGGTGCCCGCCCCGCTCCGTCTTTTCCGCCACCAGATCGTAGACGAGGCCGAGGTCGACGATGTTGACCGGAATTTCCGGATCGAAACAGGTCTTCAACGTCTCCCAGACGGCCTGCTCGCTGAACTCCGCCGCCGGAGCGGCCGGGATCTCGGCCGCGGGCGTGAAGCCGTCGATCGCCGCGGCGTGCTCACGCGCGATGCGAAACAGCCCCTGCTCGGTGCGGACCGTGACGTTGCCGCCGAGCGTCTGCGTGATGAACACGTTCAGACCGGCGGGCAGCGTGACGGCGTCACCGGCCGGAATGACCGTGGCGGGAGTGTCGCGGAGGAGGCGATGGGTGTCGGGCATGCGGCTGAACTTTGCACCGGAGCACCGCGCGCGCAACCCTGCGGTGGCGCGCGCCCCGGATCAGTTCAGCTTCAGGTCGAACGGCAGGCGCGCGTAGACGCCGCGAGGGTCGTTGAAATGCGTGAGCATCTGCAACTGCTCGCGGGCTTGCTGCACGAAGATGCCGATCGGGCCGTCGAGCCGGGCCTGCTCGCGGCGGCGGCCCTCCAGCGCCTCGGTGATCGCCTCGGCGAACTGCTTGCGGCGCGGGAGCTCGATAACGCGGAACGTCTCGCCCACCCCCGCCTTCTCGGCGGCATGGCGGACCGCATCGGCGAGGCCGCCGAGTTCGTCGACGAGCCCGAGCTTGAGCGCCTCGCTGCCGGACCACACGCGGCCCTGCGCGATCTCGCGCACGACGGCGAGGTCGAGCTTGCGCGAATCGGCCACCTTGCCGGTGAACTCGTCGTAGATCCAGTCGACGAATCCCTGGAAGAGCGCCAGCTCGGCGTCAGACTTCGGGCGGACGACGGTCATCGCGTCGGCATAGCGGCCGGTCTTCACGGTATCGAAGGTCAGGCCGAGCTTGTCGCCGGTGAGACCCTGGAAATTCAGGAACATGCCGAAGACGCCGATCGAACCCGTGATGGTGGACGGCTCGGCGAAAATGCGGTCGGCGTAGGTGGAAATCCAGTAGCCGCCGGAAGCCGCCAGCGAGCCCATTGAGACGATGACCGGCTTGCTCTCGCGCGCGAGACGCACCTCCCGCTGGATCATCTCCGAGGCGGAGGCGCTGCCGCCGGGGCTGTTCACGCGGAGCACGATGGCCTTGACGCTGTCGTCGAGCCGCAGCTCGCGGATCTGGCGCGCCACCTTGGCGCCGTAGACCAGACCCTCGTTGTTGCCGTCGCCGTCGACGATGTCGCCCTCGGCGTAGACAATGCCGATCCGGTCGCGGCCGCCCGGCGTGATCTTCCCGTCCGTGCGGCGCACGGCGGCGAGGCCGTCGGAGGCGACGACCTTGGCGTAATTCTTCAGGGCGACCTGCTTGAAGGTCTGCTTGCCGCCGCCGCGGCCGGTGTCGGACTTCAGCTCCTCGAGCACGGTGTCCCAGTAGGCGACGCGATCGACGAGCTTCGCCGCGGCGGCCGGCTCCGGACGGAGAAAGCCCTCGGCGTCGACGAGCCGCTGCAACTCACCCGCGCGCAAGCCGCGCGACTCCTCGATGCCCGCGACGAGGTCGGTCCACACGTCGTCGAGCAGCTTCTGGGTCTGGGCCCGGTTCTCGGGGCTCATGTCGGTGCGGGTGAAGGGTTCGACGGCGGACTTGTATTTGCCGACCCGGGTGACCTGCACGCCGATGCCGAATTTCTCGAAGGCCTTGGCGAAAAACATCGGCTGCGCCGCGAGGCCGGGCAGGAACACGATGCCGTAGGGGTCGATCGTCACCTCGCTCGCGGCGGAGGCGAGGTAGTATTCGCGCGTGCCGGCGGCGGTGAGGAAGGCGCGGACCGGCTTGCCGGACTTCCGGAATTCCACGAGCGCGTCGCGCACCTCGCGCAGGGCCGCGAAGCCCGAGCCGTAGCCCTGCGGCGCCATCTGGCCGTGGATGAAGATGCCCTTGATCGCGTCGTCCTTGGCCGCCGCCTCGATCGCGCGCGTGACCTGGCGCAGCTGCAGGCGCCCCGCACTGCCGCCGCCGAACAACTCGTTGAACTCCTCGAGTCCCTCCATCTGGTCGGGTGTGTCCTGGATGCTGGCCCGCAGGTCGAAGACGAGGTAGCTGCCCGACGGGACGACGACCGGTTTCTCGCCCATCGAGGCGAGGACACCGATCAGGAGGAAGAAGACGAACACCGACCCGACACAGAAGACCAGCAACGCGCTCAGGGTCGCCAAAAACGAGGTGAAGAAATTCTTCATGGGCGCAAACTACCCCGGGCACCCGCCCCGGCCAGTGAAAACTGTTGTCTGGCCGGGAGCTGGGACGAACGGTTCCGGCACTGCGCCGGGCGGTGCGGTGCCCGAAAAGTGACAAGGATCAAGGGGGACAGCCACCGGCCGTCCCAGCCCATGACGCGCGCATCGCTGCCACTTGATACTTGCTACTTGTCACTGGTTACTTCGCGCGCGCCCGCCCCGGTCGCGCGCGCAATACTTTCCTTGTGCCGCGTGCGGCGGCTCGGGTAGCTTGGCCGTTCCATGAGCGAGAAGCAGGAACTCCTCACCACCAACCGCAAGGCGCTGACGATCAACCTCGACGGCACCCGCTACGGCACCATCGCCGAGATCGGCGCGGGCCAGGAGGTCGCGCGCGTGTTCTTCCAGGCGGGCAACGCCTCCGGCTCCATCGCCAAGACCATGTCGGCCTACGACATGACCTTCAGCGACGCCATCTATGGCAAGGCCCCGCGCTACGTCTCGCGCGAGCGGTTGCAGACGATGCTGCACCACGAATACGCGCTGCTGAAGGAGCGCCTCTCCGACAAGCGCGGCGACCGCACGCGCTTCTTCGTCTTCGCCAACACCGTCGCCGCCAAGTCCGCCAAGGTCAGCGACGGCCACGGCTGGCTCGGCATCCGCTTCCAGACCCAGCCGCTCGAGGAACCGAGCGAGATCATCATCCACGTCCGGATGTGGGACAAGAAGAACGTCCTCCAGCAGGAGGCGCTCGGCATCGTCGGCACCAACCTCATCTACGGCGCCTTCTACTACAAGGACGACCCCGAGAAGTTCATCACCTCGCTCGTCGACAACGTCGGCACCGACCGCATCGAGGTCGACATGCTGAAGTTCACCGGCCCGGCCTTCGCCCACGTCGACAACCGCCTCCTCTCGCTCTACCTCGTCAAGCACGGCCTGACCAACGCCGTGATGTTCAGCCCCGGCGGCGACGTGCTTCAGCCCTCCGAGGCGATCTACAACCGCCCCGTCCTCGTCGAGCGCGGCAGCTTCCGTCCCGTCACCCACATCAACGTCGACATGCTCAACTGCGCCACCGCGCAGTTCCTCCAGGACCCGACCGTGAAGGGCAAGGACGTCGTCGTGCTGATGGAGATCACGATGAACAACCTGCTCGCCAGCGGCGGGCTCGACACCTCCGACTTCCTCGCCCGCGTCGACATGCTCGGCCACATCGGGTTCACCGTCCTGATCTCGAACTACTCCGAGTTCTACCGCCTCACCGGCTACTTCCGCCGCTACACGAAGGAGACGGTCGGCGTCGCCCTCGGCGTCAACGCCCTGCTCGAAGTCTTCAACGAGAAATACTACGAGCACCTCGACGGCGGCATCCTCGAGTCGATGGGCCGCATGTTCAAACATGCGGTCAAGCTCTACGTCTACCCGATGCGCCGCGACAACTTCGCGCGCTTCCTCGGCGGCGACTCGGCCTTCGCCCTGCCGGACGACGCGGCCGAGGCGCTGGTGACCGCGCGCAACGTCCATGTCGCGCACCATCTCCGCTACCTCTACCAGCACCTGATGGAGAACCATAAGATCGAGTGCATCACGGGCTACAATGACGACTTCCTCGGTATCTACTCGCGCGACGTGATCGGACGCATCCAGTCGGGCGACTCGAGCTGGGAGCTGCACGTCCCCTCGAAAGTCGCCGCCCTGATCAAGCAGCGGCGCCTCCTCGGCTATCAGCCGAAGGCGGCCGCCAAAACCTGAGCCGCCGGACACCCGCGCGGTCAGGAGGAGAATCACGCCGCTACGTAGGTTGCGCGCTCGCGCGCAACTTTTCCGAGACCGCGGGCAGCTCGCGCACGCGGCATCCCATTCCCGGCGCGCACGGAGTGCGCGCCCTACCCTCGCGAGGGCACATCACGCCTTACTGCGTTCTCGTAGCAGCCGACGTAAGTCGGCTGTCTTCCTCCCGCGCTTCCCCTCTCCTGCGTCATAGCCCCCGTCCGTTTCCCTACTCTGCGTCACACCCGCATTCGTGATTTCCTCCCCCGCGAAATGCTGTCACTTCTCCGCCGTCCGCCGCATGAAGTTCCACAAATACCACGCCCTCGGCAACGACTACCTCGTGCTCGATCCCGCCGATTTTCCTGACTGGACCGCGCCGACCCGCGATCAGGTCCGCACGATCTGCCACCGGCACTACGGCATCGGCTCGGACGGCATCCTGTGGGGTCCGGTCCGCTCCGCGCGCGCGCCGTTCGGGCTGCGCATCTTCAATCCCGACGGGTCGGAGGCGGAAAAATCCGGCAACGGCCTGCGCATCTTCTGTCGCTACCTGTTCGACCGCGGCCGCGTCGCCCACGAGCCATTCCTGGTCGACACCGCGGGCGGCGTGGTCGAGGCGCAGGTTCATGCCGGCGCGGCCGCGATCACGGTGGCGATGGGCCGCGTGAGCTTCCGCAGCCCCGATATCCCCGTCGCCGGAGCGGACCGCGAGGTGATCGAGGAGAAGCTCACCGTCGGCGGACGCGAGTTCACCTTCACGGCGGCCGGGATCGGCAATCCGCATTGCGTCATCCCGCTCCCGGAAATCGACGAGTCGCTCGCGCGCGCATACGGCCCGATCATCGAGACCCAGGCGAATTTTCCGCGCCGCACCAATGTGCAATTCCTCCAAGTGCTCGACCGGGGAAACATCCGCCTCGAGATCTGGGAACGCGGCGCCGGTTACACGCTCGCCTCCGGCAGCAGCTCGAGCGCGAGCGCCGCGGTGGCGCATCGCCTGGGACTGGTCGACCGCGACGTGACGGTCCACATGCCCGGCGGCCGGCTGCGCATCGAGATCGGCGAGGATTACTCGATCCGCATGACCGGCCCGGTCACCCGCGTGGCCGACGGCACACTCGCAACGGAGATGCTGCCCCCGTAGGGCCGACTTCAGCCGGCCGCGGGAATCTGCGCGGCGCGCGCTATCTCAATGACCGGCTGAAGCCGGTCCGACACCGAAGGGCAGCGGGTATTTGTTGCGCGCTGGCGCGCGATGTGACGGCGCGCGGCGATCAGCTGTCCGGTTTCCGGGCATAAAAAAGGCGGAGCTGTTTCAGCTCCGCCGAATTGGCGCAGGAATCTTTTCGCGCGCGGCTCAGTTGGCGTATTTGACGCTGCAGCCGTAGGGGCGCGTGGTGCTCGTCTGCACGGCGCGGCCGGCGGCGAGGTCGGCGAGCGCGGCCTTCACGTAGTTCGTCGCCTTCGGGATGTCGTCCGCGTTGGCCGAGCGGATGTCGTCGATGCCGCCGGCGTAGACGAGCACGCCCTCGGCGTTGATGATGAACATGTGCGGGGTCGTGCGGGCGTCGTAGAGTTTGCCGACCTTCCCGGTCTGGTCGCGGAAGTAGGCGGTCGGGGCGGCGCCGGTCTTCTTCATCCAGGCTTCGACCTTCGCCTTGTCAAAGTCACCCTGCGCGCCGGGGTGGCCGGAGTTGATCGCGAGCCAGACCACGCCCTGGTCGCGGGCGAACTTCTGCGTCGCGGGCATATTGCCGCTCTTGTCGTAGTGTTTCACAACGAAGGGGCACTCCTGGTTGACCCACTCGAGCACGACGGTCTTGCCCTTGAAGGACGAGAGCGAGTGCGACTGGCCGTTGATGTCGGTGAGGGTGAAATCCGGCGCGGGTTGGCCGACGACCGGGGCGGCGTTCAATCCGACGGCGAGCGCGCAAAGCGCGGTCGCGAGAGCAAGGAGCTGGAACGTGCGTTTCATAGGGGATAAGCCCGGACCAAAGCCAAATCCTGCGTTTCGTCAAAGCCGGTCGTGCGAAGCGCGCCGTTTTCGCGTCGAAGCGATTGTGCCTTGCGACCACTCGTCCGCGACCTAGCTTGGGCGCCATCCGACGCGCCGCATGTTCCTGATCGCGCCCCGTTTCGCCACCGCCCCCCGGGATTGGGTCCTGCCTCCGCGCGGGTGGTTCGTCGCGCCGGTGCTCGTCTGCGTCGCGGCATTGAGTGTGCGCCTGTGGCCGCAGTGGACGACCAATCCCGACCTGTCGCACGGCATGTTCACGCCGCTGCTCAGCGCGCTGCTCGTGTGGGAGGGCGCGCGGTCGGGCACGCCGCGCTGGTTGCGCGATTCCGGCTGGCTCACTGTCGGCTCTGTCCTGCTCGGTCTGGCGATGCTGGCGCTGGTGGCGTTCGCCAGCCTGCTCGCCGCCTCGGTCGGCTGGTCGCACGCATTGGTGAATTTCGCCCTCGCGGCGGGACTCGTCTGCCTGCTCGCCGCCGCCGGCCTGCACCTGGCGAGCGAGCGCGTGCGCGCGGTGCCGCTCAATTGGCCGGTGCTGACGGCGCTCGGCCTCTGGGTCCTGGCCGCGCCGATCCCGCCGGGCACCTACGCAAAGCTGACGCTGACGTTGCAGGCGTGGGTCACGTCCGGGGTGCTGGAGGCGCTGCACATCCTCGGCGTGCCGGCGCGACAGATTGGCAACGTCATCGAGCTGGCCAACACGAGCGTGGGCGTGGAGGAGGCCTGCAGCGGCATCCGCAGCCTGCTCTCGTGTCTTTACGCCGGCTTCTTCTTCGCCGCGTGGCTGGTGCGCCGTCCCGGTCGGCGGCTGGCGCTCATCGTGGCCGCCCCGCTGCTCGCCATCGCCATGAACTATGCGCGCTCGCTGGCGCTGACGCTCATGGCCAATGCGGGGCACGACATCACGGGATTCTGGCACGACGCCACGGGCTACGCGATTCTCGGCCTGACCGCGGCCGTGCTCGCGGGCCTGTCCGCGGCCATGAGCCCGGCATCGCCACCGGTGCACCCGGTGACGCCTGCGCCCGGGCCGCTGCCGACGCGCGGAGTGCCGGGCGTGCTGGCGACGAGTGCCGCGGGCGCCGCGCTGGTGCTGTTCGTCGTTTTCTACAACCGCGCGCCCGTGGCGCTCCCCGAGGGCGACGTGGCGGCGGTCGACCAGTTGCTCCCCGCCTCGCCCGCCGGCTGGCAGGTCCACACGCCGAAGGACCTCTACCGCTTCTCGCCGATTCTGCAGACCGAGCACCTGGCGGAGCGCACTTACCTGCGGCTCGGAGCGGACGGGCCGGTGCAATTGAACGCCTATGTCGCCCACTGGCGGCCGGGCCAGGCTTCGGTCAGCGTCGTCGCGACCCACACGCCCGACGCCTGCTGGCCGGGCAGCGGCTGGGTCCTGCAGGAAACGCCCGAACCTCAGGTCGAGCTGCCGGTCGACGCCGGCCGCCTGCCCGTGGCGGAACACCGGATTTTCCAGCGCGGCAACGTGCCGCAACACGTCTGGTTCTGGCACGTCTATGACGGCCGCGTGATCAACTACCGCGCCCCCTACTCCGTGCCGGCCCTGCTCGAGATCGCGCTCGAGTTCGGCTTCCGCCGCGAGGGCTCGCAGTATTTCGTGCGCTTTTCCAGCAACCGCCCCTGGGAGGAACTGCGCGACGATCCGCTCGTGCGTGAAATCTTCGCCAACTTCCAGCGGATCGGAGTCCGCCCCTGATGTTTTCCCTCACCAAACAGGAACGCACCATCCTGCTGATCCTCGCCACGCTGCTCATTCTTGGCATCGCCGGCCTGCTCTGGCTGTAAGGCCGCGCCCGGCACAATCCGTGTTGCCATGCGAAAAACGATGCCAAGCCTCTGCATCCTGCGCGAAGGTCCGCGCGTAATGGGCATGAAATGTCAATCGCCACAGTCCTGCCGCACTTTCCCACCGCGCCCCACGGCGTGCGGCGCTGGACAGTCACGCTGCGCATGACCCCGCCCGCCAGCACCGCCGTCGGCCTGCCCGACGATGCCGCGCTCGAGCACGCGCGCCTCGCCGACCAGATGGCGCGGGGCGACAAGCACGCCCTGGCCCGGCTCTACGACCTCCTGTCGCGCCCCCTTTACTCGCTCGCCCTGCGGATCTTGAACGATCCCGCCGAGGCACAGGACGTCGTGCAGGACGTCTTTCTCCAGCTCTGGAACAAGGCCGCGGACTACCAGCCCGCGCGCGGCTCGTATTTTTCCTGGGCCGCCACGCTCACGCGCAACCGCGCCCTCGACCGCGTCCGCATGCGCAAGCGTCGCGGCGAGATCATCCAGGAATCCGCCGCCGACATCGCCCCGGCAGGCGACCGCGACCTCGACGCGAGCGACGCGCTCTGGCTCCGGGAGAAGGCCGGCGCCGTCCGCGCCGCCCTCCGCGACCTGCCGACCGAGCAGCGCCAAGCCATCGAGCTGGCCTTCTTCGGCGGCTACACCCAGCAACAGATTGCCGAGCAGCTCGGCGATCCCCTCGGCACGGTCAAGGCCCGCATCCGGCGCGGCCTGCTCCGCCTGCGCGAAGCCCTTTCCCCGCGGTTATGACCAGCGACCGGCACGAAGAATTCGCGGCCCTCCACGCCCTCGACGCGCTCGACGGCGCGGACCGGCAGGCGTTCGAACGCGAGCTGGCCGACGACGCCCGCCTCCGCGCCCTGGCCGCCGATTTCCGCGAGACCGCGGCCGCGCTGGCCCTGGCCGCGCCGCAGGTCGAGCCCCCGCCCGCGCTGAAGGCGCGCCTGCTCGCCGCGATCGGCGACGGCGCCCACACCGCGACGAGCGCCGAGCGCGCCCCGGTTGTCCCCTTCCCGCTGGTGCGCGTGCTGCCGTGGGCGGCCGCCGCCGGCTTCGCCCTCGCCGCGGCCTGGTTCGGCGTCCAGACGAGTTCCTTGCGCGCCGAGAACGACGCCCTGCGCACCCAGCGCGAGCTCGCCGAGGTCGCCTACCGCATGGCGCAGAACCAGCTCAGCGAGCGCACGCTGCTCGCCGAGCAGATGATCGCCGAGCTCGGCCAGCGCCTCCGCCGCACCGAGGACCTCGGCCGGCTGAAGGTCACCGCTCTAGCCTCGCTCGTCGGCAACACCCCCGAGGCCAAGGCCATCGCCGTCTGGGATCCGGAGCAGCAGTCCGGCCTGCTCACCGTCGAAAAGCTGCCCGCCATCGCCCAGGAGCAGGACTACCAAATCTGGGTCATCGATCCACAATACCCGATCCCGGTCGACGGCGGCGTCTTCAAGCCCGATCCGACCGGCAAGGCCACGCTGACCTTCAAGGGCGACAAGCCCATCGTGCAGGCCGCCGCGTTCGCCATCAGCCTCGAAAAGGCCGGCGGCGTGCCCAAGGCCGAGGGCCCGCTCGTGTTGCTCGGCAAGCAGTGAGGGTGCGCCGCAGCGGGGCGGTGGCGCGTGGCGAGCATAATTTTCCCGGCAAAACTTGGCTCTTGTCAGGTCCGGACGCGCCGAAAGACTCGCCGGCTGTATGATTATCAAACCGAAGGTCCGCGGCTTCGTCTGCGTGACCGCGCACCCCACCGGCTGCGCCGCCCATGTGCAGGAGCAGATCGATCACGTGAAGGCCAAGGGCCCGATCCAAGGCGGCCCGCGCAACGTCCTCGTCGTCGGTTCCTCCACCGGCTACGGCCTCGCCTCGCGCATCACCGCCGCCTTCGGCTCCGGCGCCAAGACGCTCGGCATCTTTTTCGAGCGCCCCTCCGAGGAAGGCCGCCCCGCCACTCCGGGCTGGTATAACAGCATCGCGTTCACCAACGCCGCCCGCGCCGCCGGGCTCTACGCCGCCAACCTCAACGGCGACGCGTTTTCCGACGACATCAAGAAACAGGCGCTCGAGATCATCGCGCGCGACATGGGTCCGATCGACCTCGTCGTCTACTCCCTCGCCTCCCCGCGCCGCACGCACCCCAAGACCGGCGTCGTCCACAAGTCCACGCTCCAGCCCCTCGGCGCCCCCTACACCAACAAGACGGTCGACACCGACAAGGGCATCGTGAGCGAGGTCACCATCCAACCCGCCGACGAGGCCGGCGTGGCCGACACCATCGCCGTCATGGGCGGCGAGGACTGGGAGATGTGGATGCAGGCCCTCGCCGACGCCAACCTCCTCGCGCCCGGCGCGACCGCGATGGCGTATTCCTACATCGGGCCGCACCACACCTGGCCGATCTACAAGGACGGCACCATCGGCCGCGCCAAGATCGACCTCGAGCGCGCCGCCCGCGCCATCGACGCCCAGCTCAAGGCCCACGGCAACGGCCGCGCCTTCATCTCCGTCAACAAGGCGCTCGTCACGCAGGCGAGTTCCGCCATCCCCGTCGTGCCGCTCTACATTTCCATCCTCTACAAGGTCATGAAGGAAATGGGCCTGCACGAAGGCTGCATCGAGCAGATGCAACGCCTCTTCGCCACGCAGCTCTACAACGGCAACCAGCCGAAGCTCGACAGCGAGGGCCGCGTCCGCGTCGACGATTGGGAGATGCGTCCCGACGTGCAGGCGAAAGTCGCCGCGATCTGGCCGCAGGTCACGACGGAGAACCTCGCCCAGCTGACGGACATCGCCGGCTACCGCACGGAATTCCTGAAACTCTTCGGCTTCGGCCTGCCCGGCGTGAACTACGACGCCGACGTCGAACCGCATGTCCCGCTGAGCTGAAGCTCAGCGGTAAGGAGCAAGTAACAAGGACCAAGTATCAAGCCGACGCCCCTGATGGCCGATCACTTGATACTTGTTCCTTGATCCTTGTTCCTTCCACGAGCCATGCGAGTGGTCCTTCAGCGCGTTTCCTCCGCCCGCGTCACGGTGGAGGGGCGCGTGACCGGTGCGATCGGTCGCGGCCTGTTGCTCCTGCAAGGCGTCGCGCCGGCGGACACACCCGAGGACGGCGAGTGGCTGGCGCAGAAGATCGCCAAGCTCCGCATCTTTGCCGACGACGCGGGCCTGATGAACCGGTCCGTCGTCGACGTGGGCGGCGGGATCCTGCTCGTCAGCCAGTTCACGCTCTTCGCCAGCACGCGCAAGGGCACGCGACCGTCGTTCAACGACGCCGCCCCACCCGACCTCGCGCGCAGCCTCTACGCCCAGTTTCAATCCCAACTCGCCGCCGCGCTCGGAGCGCCGGTGCAGACCGGCGAATTCGGCGCGCTGATGCAGGTCGAACTCGTCAACGACGGCCCCGTCACGCTCCTGCTCGACTCGAAGGCCCGCGAGTAGCGCTCGCGTCCGAAACCGAGGTAGGGCGCGCACTCCGTGCGCGCCGGGAACGGGCTACAATCTGCGCCACCGCGCCGCGCTCACGCCCGAAACAGCGGCGCGATCTCCGGCGTCGTCAGGATGCGGTCGGCGTAACCGAACGTGCCCTGCTCCGCGATCTCGCGCGCCGCGGCGTCCACGCCCGTCAACGCCGCGCGATAGAGCGACGCCGCCAGGCTGATGCGCTTCACGCCCGCCGCGGCGAGTTCCGCGACCATGAAGCGACAGCCCTTGTAACCCGCCATGAAATTGACCGGCGCCTTCACCGCCGCGCACACGGCCCGGATGTCGGCCAAGTCGCGCAGCCCGGGCGCGAAGAGCGCGTCGGCCCCCGCGCGCTCGTAGGCCTGCAGCCGCCGGATCGTTTCGTCGACGCCGCCGACCTCGTGCACGAGATTCTCGCTCCGCGCCGTGACCACAAACGGAATCCCAGTCGCCCGCGCCGCGGCCACGGCCGCCGCCACGCGTTCCGCCGCGGCGTCGACCTCGAACAATGGGCGGGCGTCATCGCCGGTGGAATCCTCAATCGAGCCGCCGGCCAGACCGGCCTCCACCGCGAGGCGGATCGTCTCGGCCACCGTCGCCGGTGCGGCGCCGAAGCCGTTCTCGAGGTCGGCGGACACGGGCACATCCACCGCCGCCGCGATCAGCCGCGCGTGCGCCAGCGTCTCGTCGCGCGTAACCCCGTAATCGCCCCGGCCCAGCAGCGCCGCGCACGCGGCACTCGACGTCGCCAGCGCCGGAAAGCCGCGCGCGACGAGCAGGCGCGCCGACAGCGCGTCCCAGGGATTCGGAATGACGAAGGCGCCCGGCGCCTGATGCAGCGCCCGCAGCCGGCGGGCCTTGTCCGCGAGTTTCGAGTTCATGCCCGCGATCCAATGCAAAGCAGCGGCGGCAACGAGCCTCGAAGCGACGGAAGCCGGTGCAGTCTCGGGGAATTTCCGAGGCACAGTCGGTGCAACGGCGTGGACATTTCTCCCGCGCCCTCTTTCATCCCGCCATGCGTTATCCCCTTTCCCTGCTGGCCGCCGGTGCGCTGGCGTTGGGTGCCCTCCCCGCGCACGCGCAGGACGAGGCCGCCCTCAAGTATTTCCAGGATGCCGCCGAGACGCGCAACTTCACGCTCGGCCGGCCCGTCTCGCCCAAGTTCACGCCCGACGGCGCGCACGTCATCTTTCTCCGCGCGAGCTCGCCGCGCAACCCGACGCTCCGCCTCTTCGAGTTCACCGTCGCCACCGGCGCCGAGCGCGAGCTCCTCTCGCCCGAGCAGCTGCTCGGCGGGGCCGACGAAAACCTCTCCACCGAGGAAAAGGCCCGCCGCGAGCGCCAGCGGCAGTCGCTGCGGGGCTTCACCTCCTTCCAGATGACGCGCGACGGCACGCGCCTGCTCGTCGTGCTCTCCGGTCGCGTCTACGTCATCAACCGCGCCGACCAGAAATTCACCGAGCTGCCGGGCGAAAGCTGGATCGATCCGCGCTTTTCGCCCGACGGACGCCACGTCGCCGGCGTCCGCGACCGCGAGTTGCACGTCGTCGACCTCACCACCAACACCTCCGTCCAGCTCACGCACGGAGCCAACGCCTTCATCAGCCACGGCGCCGCGGAGTTCGTCGCACAGGAGGAGATGGATCGCCATGAGGGCTACTGGTGGTCGCCCGACTCGCAGATGCTGCTCTACCAGCAGACCGACGAGTCCGAGGTCGAGACCCGCTACATCGCCAACGCGCTGCATCCCGAGCAGAAGCCCGCGAGCTTTGCCTACCCGAAGGCCGGCTCGCCGAACGCGAAGGTCCGCCTCGGCTTCATCCCGCGCACCGGCGGCGCAACGACGTGGATCGACTGGGACGCCGCGAAGTTCCCCTACGTCGCCCGCGTCGACTGGTCCAACGAGCGCGCGCCGGCCACGATCCTCGTGCAGAACCGCGAGCAGACCGAACAGGTGCTCTACGCCGTCACGCCCGCCACCGGCGCCGTGCGCGAGCTGCTCCGCGAGACCGACGCCGCCTGGCTCGAGCTCGACAACGAGGCCGATCTGCCCGTGTGGCTGGCGGACGGATCGCGCTTTCTCTGGACCACCGAGCGCCGCGGCGCGTGGCAGGTGGAGTTGCGTGACGCCAGCGGCCAGCTCGTGCGCGAGCTCACCCCGGTGAGTTTCACCTACCGCGCCCTGATCGGCCTGCACGAGAGCGGCGGCGCGATCGTCGTTCGCGGCAGCCGCGGCGACCCGCGCGAGGCGCACCTCTGGCGTTTCCCGCTGTCCGGCGGTCCCGGCACGCCGATCACGCGCGAGACCGGCCACCACCACGCCGTGCTGCACGGTGCATCCGGCCGCATGGTCCACACCTTCGACCACTTCACCGGCCGCTACGGCGTGCAGGTCATCACGCCCAACGGCGAGCCCGTCGCCATGATGCGCGTCACCGCGGAAACGCCCCCGCGCCTGCCCACGACCGAGCTCACGCGCGCCCGCAGCATTCCGGAAATGGACGCCGCCCTCACGCGCCCGCACGACTTCCAGCCGGGACGCAAGTATCCCGTCATCCTCCAGGTCTACGCCGGTCCGACGTCCAAGCGCGTCAATGCCGTCATCCGCGACTACCTGCCCGACCAATGGATGGCCAACCAGGGCTACATCGTCGTCCGCCTCGACGGCCGCGGCACGCCCTGGCGCGGCCGCGACTGGCAGCGCATCATCAAGTTCAACTTCATCGACACCGCGCTCAACGACCAGATCGCCGGCCTGCAGGCCCTCGGCGAACAGTATCCCGAGCTCGATCTTTCGCGCGTCGGCGTCACCGGCTGGTCCTGGGGCGGCTACTTCGCCGCCATGGCGACGATGCGCCGGCCCGACGTCTTCCGCGCCGGCGTCGCGGGCGCCCCGGTCATCACCTGGGAGAACTACGACACGCATTACACCGAGCGCTACCTCGGCACGCCGCAGTCCCATCCCGAGGCCTACCGCGTGAGCAACGTCACGACCTACGTCGACGAGCTGCGCCGCCCGCTCCTGCTCATCCACGGCCTGACGGACGACAACGTCTACTTTCAGCACACGCTGCAGCTGGCCGACGCGTTGTTCATGGCCGGCAAGCCCTACGACCTGCTCCCGATGCTCGGCACGCACATGATCGCCGACCCGAAGGTCCGCCTGCGCCAGCAGCAACGCATCATGGACTTCTTCGCCGAGCACGTGCAGGCGGCGCAATGACGCGCCGCGCGTGACCCGCCCCGGTGGCGCTCAATCGCCGCCGGCGCCCGGCACGGTCACCGGCCGGCCGTTGTGCTCGCGGCCGAGGGAAAGGAAGAACGGTCCGGCCAGCTTCGCCCAGTCGTCGGGCTTCGGGTAACTGCCGGCCTCTCCGCTCCAGCACTGGCGGAGCATCGCGGTGTCGATCACGCCGGGGTTGACCGGCACGGCGGCGAGCCCGGCGGGCAACTCCTGCGCCAAGGCCTGCGTCAGCCCCTCGATGGCGAATTTCGAGGCGCAATACGGCGCCACCTCCGGCGAGGTGCTGCGGCCCCAGCCGGAGCTGAGCGTCGCGATGACGCCGCTGCCCCGGGCAATCATGGGGGGCACGAAGTGGCGGATGACCGCCGCGACGCCCTTCACGTTGATGTCGATCAGGCGGTTGAACTCCGCCGCCGGCACCTGCCAGAGCGGCGCGGGTTGATTCATGACGGCGGCGTTGCAGATGAGCAGGTCGGGCGCGCGGTCCACCGTGCAGATCTTTTCCGCCCAGAGGGCGACCTTGTTCTCGTCGGTCACGTCGACGACCGTGAAATCGTGCGGCGCGGGATGCGTGAAGCGCAGGTTGAGGATCTCGGCGCTGCGCCCGCAGCCCGCGACGGTGTGCCCCTCGGCGATGAACCACTCGGTCAGCGCGCGCCCGAGTCCCTTGGTGCAGCCGGTGATGACGATGAATTTGCCCATGCGCCGAAACTGGCGGGCCGGTCCCTAGGCGCAAGCGCGCGGAGGTAGGGCCGGTCTGTGACCGGCCTCAATGCTTCTCGATCACGATACTCGGGCGGGAGCAGACTCAGAACCGGTCCGGTCGCAGACCGGACCTACCGATGCCCTACCCGCTCACCGCGACTGCAGGCGGATCCTGTTCAGGCCGTTCTTGCGGCAGATGTCCATCGCCGCGGTCAGGTGGCGCAGCGGCGTGTTCTCGTCGGAACGGATGAGCACGGTGACGTCCTTGGTGATGGCCCCGACTTCGCCGACGAGTTTCTCCAACTGGTCGAGCGTGACCGGGGCGCTGCGCGCGCCGGATTGGAAGGTGAACTCGCCCTCCTTCGTGATCGAGATGGTGATCGAGTCCTTCAGCTCGCTCTTGCCCGCGGTCTCCACCTTCGGGAGCGTCAGGTTCATCGTCGTCGCCGAGCGGAACTGCATCGTGACGAACGCGAAGAAGATCAGCATCACGAGCACGTCGATCAAGGGCACGAGGTTCATCTCGGGCCGCTTGCGCCGCTTCTGGTAGAGGCCGCTCATAGGGTCGGCGTCGTGGACGGCGAGGAGACGGACGTGGGCTCGCGGCGGTTGCTGCCGAGCACGCGCTCGAGGAGCACGTCGATGCGGGCGGCGTAGTTCTCCACCTTGCGCTGGAGGAACCCGGCGCCGACCAGCGACGGGATGGCGATGGAGAGACCGATGACCGTGGCCGAGAGCGCGAGCGCGACGCCCTTCGTGAACGCAACCGGATCGGGCAGACCCGTCTCGGGCGAGATGGCTCCGAACACGCGCAGCAACGCGAGCACGGTGCCGGTGAGGCCGATGAGCGGCGCGGCGGCGTAGATGACGTCGAGATACGGGATGCCGCGCTCCATCCGGTTGATCTCGAGGCGGGCGAAGGCCTTCACGGCCTCCGGGTCGCTGCGGTGCTGCGCGGCGTAGTCGAGCACGCGGGCGAGCACGGAGTGCTTGCCGCCGGCGTAGGCCTTGCCCTGCATGACCGCATCGACGAGGTCGTCCGGGAGGATGGCCGCCTTGCGCAGCGCGTAGAGGCGTTCACAGATGATGAAGACCGCGACGATGGAACAGAGTCCGAGCGGGTAGATGAGCAGGCCGGCGCCCTTGAAGACGTCAAACATGGGAGAATTGGGGGAGTGAACCCGGCTGTAGGACTCCCACAAGCCGGAAAAGGTTCATAAATTCTTCGCCACCCGGCAAAAGGGAGCCCGGGGCTCAGGACTTCACCTGCAAGGTCGCACCAAGGCGGCGGATCTCCTGCTCGAGTTGACCGCCCTGCTCCACCCGCAGTGTGCGGCGGGCGCGGTCGAGGGCGTCGCGGGCGGCCGGATACTGCGCCTCGCGCCGGAGGTGCTGCACGAACGGCTCGACGACCTGATCGAAGAAATCGATGCCGGCGCCACGGCCGTGCCGCTCGAGCAGCGCGCGGTAGGTGCGGATCCGCCCGGCCAGGTCGTCGGTCGCGAGGCTGCGCTGCAGCATCTCGCCGGCCTGCCGGATGCTGAGGTCGATCCGGTCGGCGCGGTATTTCTGCACCAGCCGCTGTTCCTCCGTCGCGGCGAGGCTCGTCTCGCCGCGTGCGCGCAGGCTCTCGATCAGGCGCGTCGCGAAGGCGCGTTCGAGGTCGGGGTATTTCTGGAACGCCTGCATCGCCTCGCGCAGCGTCGCTTCGCGGGCGCGGGCGGGTTCGCCGGCCTGCTCCTGCGCGGCGAGCAGCACCTGCCACGCCGGCAGGTGGCGGCGCTCGCGATTCACCGCCTCGCGCGCGGCGCGCAGGCCCGCGGCGGTGGCGCCGACGCGCAGGAACTCCGCCGCGAAGGCCGCGTGCAAGGCCGAGAGTTGATAGAGCGGCGTGGCCCGGAAGCGCTCGGAGAGAAACAGCAGCTCGTGATCGGTGAAGTTCCGCCAGGTCTGCGGATCGTGGGCCACGCCGGCCACGTAACGCTGCTCGGCGTAGCGCCCGGCATCGAGCACCCAGCCGTTGTTCGAGAGGAAGCCGAACCACGCGTGACGCCCGTCGAGCCCCGCACCGCGGAAGAGCAGCGTCGGCACGCCGCGGGCCTTGCCGGCGTTGGCGGCGAAGAAGGCCTGGTCGACGCAGATGCCGCCATCCTGCAGGATGGCGGACAGCGCATAGCTCCGGCCCGGCCAGCTGAACTGGTTGTTCTCCACGCGATCGGTCCGGTAGCGGATCATGTCGTAGGCTTGCGCGAGCTCGAAGAGCGGCGGCGTGACGTTGCGCCGGGCCCAGGCCAGGTCCGCGAGCGGCGCGCTCGCATCGACGACGAACTTGAGCTCCGCCGCCGGCAGCCGGCGCAGGCGGTGCGCCGTGACGTTGGCGCGGTCGAGCCGGACCCAGTGGTTGAACGCCTCCACCGGATCGGGCAGCCGGCGCGGCAGCAACTGCGGGCTGACCTGCCCGTGCGGCCAATCCGGCGGCGGCGGCACGTCGTAGACCACGGCGATCGCGAGGGCGAGCGACGCGTAATCCGCAAAATCCGCCGGCGCGGCCGCGTGCAGGCGCGCGAGCAGGGCGAGCGTCTCGGTCGGGTGATCGACCTCGCTAAGCGTCGCGAAAAACTCCGGCGCGAATCCCGGCTGGCCGATCAACCAGCGTTGCAGCGCGCGCGGCACCTCGCCGGCCACCGAACCAGGCGGCAAGGCGTAGCGTTCCGCCATGTTGCGATGCGCGACGCCGGCCTTTTCCACGGCCTCGATCCACGCCTGCACGGCCTGCGCGCGCGGCGTGGCAAAGAGCTGCGCCCACCGGTAGAGATAATACCATGGCCCCGCCGCCGCCGGCTCGCGCGCGTAGGCGGCGAAGGCGGCGTCGCGCAGCGGCGCGACCCAGCGCCCCCACCCCTCGCGCTCGGCGGCGGCGACGAGCGCGTCGAGCCGCTCCGCGGAAGGCGGACGCGCGATCTCCTCGGCCGAAATGGCGGCGGGTTGGGCGGAGAGTCGGTCCGGAGCCGCGAGCCAGACAAAGGCGAGCACAGCGCACGCGAACGCGGAGCGAAGTCGGAGCGCGGAGGTCGGGAACGCCAGCGGCACGGACGCGAGCTAAGCAGAGCAAGCGGACGCGGCAAGTGGGGAGCGTCGCGCGCGCAAGCAGCGGGCAGCGTGGTGTAGGGCGGGGTCTCCCGACCCCGCCGCGAACAGGTCGATGCAAGCGAAAGCGAATTCCCGTCCGGACATCGGCGGGGTCGGGAGACCCCGCCCTACATTCACGGCAAAGAAAAGCCCGCCGCGGGTGAGGCGGCGGGCGGGTGATTGCTTGCGCGATAACGAGGCGGTGTCGGGCGCGGCTCAGGACGACACGCCGGAGTCGGCGGTGGGCGTCCTTTGCTGGAACTCGAGCTTGTCGCCGTTGCGGAGGACGACGATCGGTTCGCCTTCCTTCACGTCGCCGCGGAGCATGGCCTCGGCGAGCGGGTCCTCGAGGTAGTGCTCGACCGCGCGGCGCAGCGGGCGCGCGCCGTATTTCTCGTCGTAGCCCTTCTCGATGAGCAGGAGCTTCGACTCGGGCGAGAACTCGAGGAGGATCTTCCGCGCGGCGAGGCGCTTGCCGACCTTCGCCACCTCGATGTCGACGATCTTGATGAGCTCCTCCTTGCCGAGGGGCTTGAACACCACGAGGTCATTGATGCGGTTGAGGAACTCGGGCTTGAAGACGCGCTTGGCCTCCTCGAGCACCTTCTCCTTCAGCTTGTCCTGGTCGTGGAAGTCCGACTTCGCGGCGGCGGCGAAGCCCATCGTCGTCTGGCTCTGGATCAGCTTCGCGCCGACGTTGGTCGTCATGAGGATGATCGTGTTGCGGAAATCGACGGTGCGGCCGAGCGAGTCGGTGAGGCGGCCGTCCTCGAGGATCTGCAGCATGAGCTGCACGACGTCGGGGTGGGCCTTCTCGATCTCGTCGAAGAGCACGACGGAATACGGGCGGCGGCGCACGGCCTCGGTGAGCTGGCCGCCCTCCTCGTAACCGACGTAGCCCGGGGGCGAGCCGATGAGGCGCGAGACGGAGAACTTCTCCATGTATTCGGACATGTCGATCTGCACGATCGCGTCCTGCGAACCGAAGATCTGGGCGGCGAGCTGCTTGGCCAGTTCCGTCTTACCGACGCCGGTCGGGCCGAGGAACATGAAGGAGCCGATCGGGCGGCGCGGATCCTTGAGGTCGGCGCGGCTGCGGCGCAGGGCGCGCGCGATGGCGATGGTCGCCGGGTCCTGGCCGATGATGACCTTCTGGAGCTCGTTCTCGAGCGTGAGAAGCTTCTCGCTCTCCTTCTTCTCGAGGCGGCTGAGCGGGATGCCGGTCCAGTCGGAGACGACGTGCGCCATCAATTCCTCGTCGACGACGATGCGGTGCTCGTCGCGGGTCTTCTTCCAGGCCTCGATGGCCTGCTCCTGCTTGGCGCGGAGCTGCTTCTCGCGGTCGCGGAACTTGGCGGCCTCCTCGAAGTGCTGGGCGGCGATGGCCTGCTCCTTCTGGGCGCAGACCTCGTCGATCTCCTTCGTCATCGCCTCGATCTCGGGCGGGCGGTTGAGCGAGGAGATGCGGGCGCGCGAGCCGGCCTCGTCGAGCACGTCGATGGCCTTGTCGGGCAGGAAGCGGCCGGTGATGTAGCGGTCGGAGAGCTTGGCGGCGGCCTCGACGGCCTTGTCGGTGAAGGTGGCCTTGTGGTGCTCCTCGTATTTGCCGCGGATGCCCTTGAGGATGATGATGGTGTCGTCGACGGAAGGCGGCTCGACCTTCACGCTCTGGAAGCGGCGGTCGAGGGCGGAGTCCTTCTCGATGTATTTGCGGTATTCGTTGAGCGTCGTGGCGCCGATGCACTGCAGCTCGCCGCGGCTGAGGGCGGGCTTGAAGATGTTGGAGGCGTCCATCGCGCCCTCGGCGGCGCCGGCACCGACGATGGTGTGGAGCTCGTCGATGAAGATGATGACGTTCTTCGCGCGCTTGATCTCGTCCATCACGGCCTTGATGCGCTCCTCGAACTGGCCGCGGTATTTCGTGCCGGCGACCATGAGGGCGAGGTCGAGGGTGATGACCTTCTTGTCGGCGAGAATCTCGGGGACGTTGCCCTTGGCGATTTCCTGCGCGAGGCCCTCGACAATGGCCGTCTTGCCGACGCCGGCCTCGCCGACGAGGACGGGATTGTTCTTGGTGCGCCGGCAGAGAATCTGGATGACGCGGCGAATCTCGTTCTGGCGGCCGACGACGGGGTCCATCTCGCCTTTTCGGGCGAGTTCCGTGAGGTCGCGGCCGAAGGCCTTGAGGGCGGGAGTCTTGACCTCCTTCTTGTCCTCGGCCCCGGCGCGCGGGCCCATCTCCTCGCCGCCGCCCCCGGCGCCGGCGCCCGCGGGGCCGTTGCCGGCACCGCCGCCTTCGCCGCCGGTGAACTGCGGGTCGAGCTCGCGGAGGATTTCATTGCGCGTGCGCTCAATGTCGATGTCGAGGGACTTCAGGACGCGGGCGGCGACTCCTTCGCCCTCGCGGAGCAGGCCGAGGAGGATGTGCTCGGTGCCGACGTAGGAATGGTTGAGGGCCTTGGCCTCCTTGCCGGCGAGGGCGAGGACCTTCTTCACGCGCGGCGTGTAGGGGATGCTGCTGGCGGGCGTCTTGGATTCCTGGCCGGTGCCGACCTGTTTTTCGACCTCACCGCGGACGGTTTCGAGGTCGAGGCCCATCTTCTGCAACACGCTGACGGCCACACCCTGGCCCAGCTTGATGAGGCCAAGGAGCAGGTGCTCCGTCCCGACGTAGTTGTGATGGAAACGGTCGGCCTCCTTGCGAGCCAGCGCGAGCACCTGCTGCGCGCGCGGCGTGAAGTTGTTCATGGGTTCCATGGTGGCGTATTTAAAGTGGGCGGAAGGGAAATCGTTACTTTGTGGCGTTACTGAAGTCCGGGGCGGGCAATTTGGCAAACTCGCCGCGCAAAAGCTGGCCGCGCAGCACGTCGCGCTGGCCCGCCTCGACGGTGCCCTTGGCGTGGTGCTGGATGTGCCCGGGCTGGCACTCGATGAACAGGCGGTCGACGACGGCGCGCTGCGCGTCGGGGAAGATGCCGAGGTCGATGCCGAGGCGGATGAGCGAGAGGAGGTTCATCGCCTCGCCGCTGTTGAGCAGGTAACCGTGCTGGAGGATGCCGTAGGCGCGGCCGATCTTGTCGAAGAGCTTGGTCGGCTCGGACTCGAGGAGGCGTTCGCGGGCGTTGAGCTCCTGCTCGACGATCGTGTTGAGCACGCCGGTGAGGTGCTTGATGATCTCCTCCTCGGCTTCGCCGAGCGTGGTCTGGTTGGAGATCTGGAAGATGCTGCCGCTGGCGTCGGAGCCCTCGCCGAAGAGCCCGCGCACGGCCATGCCGAGCTGGTTGACGGCGCGCACGACCTTTTCCATCTGGCCGGAAATGACGAGCGCCGGCAGGTGCATCATCGTCGAGGCGCGGATGGCGGTGCCGAGGTTGGTCGGGCAGGCGGTGAGGTAGCCGAGCTGCGGGGAGAACGCGTAGTCGAGGTGTTCCTCGAGCTCGGAGTCGAGCGCGTCGATGGTGTTCCAGACCTTCTTGAACTGGAAGCCGGCGCGGAGAACCTGGATGCGGAGGTGGTCCTCCTCGTTGATCATGACGACGCAGGACTGGTCCTTGCTGATGACAAGGCCGGCCCCGGACTTCGCGTGGGAGAGCTCGCGGCTGATGAGGTGACGTTCGACGAGGATCTGGCGCTCCTGTTCGGACAGGTCCTCCACGGCCATCGCGAGGCCGCGCTTCATCTGCGGGAGGGCGGCGACAGCCTGGAGGCAGGAGGCGAGGACTTCGCGGCGCTGCGAGTCCTTGGCCCAGCCGGGGAACGGGTGGCGGGCGAGGTTGCGCGCCAGACGGATGCGCGTCATGAGCACGACGGCGCTCTTGCTCGCGGCGGTGTCCGTGAGCTCGGAAGGGGCGGCGATGAGTTCGTTGATCTTCATGCCTGCGTGCGGGACTTCTTGCCCACGGCCTGGCGGACCTGGGTGATCTCGTCGCGGTATTTCGCGGCATCCTCGTAGCGCTCGGACTTGATCGCCTGGTCGAGCTCGGTCTCGAGCTGCGTGAGGCGCTCGTAGAGCGAGCGGCGCTCGAGGGCCTTCTGCGGGAATTTGCCGGTGTGCTTCACGCCCTTGTGCATGCTGTCGAGGACGGGCTCGAGCACGGTGGCGAACGCCTCGTAGCAGGCCGGGCAGCCGAAGCGGCCGGTCTTCTTGAAATCCTGCTGCGTGAAACCGCAGACTTCGCAGTGCGCATCGCCGCGCGGCTCGGGATTGAGCGAGGCCTTGAGCAGCAGGTCGGCGAGCGAAAAGCCGCTCGGATCGGTCACACCCTTCGCCTGCGCGCAGGCTTCGCAGAGGTCAACTTTGTGGATCTTGTTGTTGACGATCTGGGTGAGATGGACCGTCGCCGGTTTCGAGCAGAGGTCGCACTTGAGGGAATTGGCCATGTAAATAGAGGTGATGGGTTTGCGCTTCAGCCAACCACCCGCCGGGTGTCTGGAAAAAACGCGTCGCCCTTACCCGGTCCGAAAATGCTCAAAGGCGCGCCCTACGCAAGTGCGCAGAACGTCAACGGGCGCGGCGCCGGCGGGTTTGCCGGCGGCACGGGAGGCGCCGCTCAGAGGCGCACGCCCTCGAGGCGCACGCGGCGGCGGAACTCGGCGAGCAGGCGGGCGGTGATGGCACCGGGCTTGCCGTCGCCGATGACGCGGCCGTCGAGCTTGGTCACGGGCATGATCTCGGCGGCCGTGCCGGTGATGAAGCACTCGTCGGCGCACCAGACGTCGTAGCGCGTGAGGTTGGCTTCGCGGATCGGCACGCCGAGCGCGCGGGCGATGTCGAACATCGCCTCGCGGGTGATGCCCTTGAGGGCGCCCTGCGAGGCGGAGGGCGTGAGGATCTCGCCGCGGTGCAGGACGAAGAGGTTGTCCGCGGTGCATTCGGCGATGAAGCCTTGGTCGTTGAGCATGATGCCCTCGAGCGCGCCGGCCTGCTTCGCCTCGATCTTGCCGAGGATGTTGTTGAGGTAATTGAGCGACTTGACCGTGGAGGGCAGCGCGGCGGGATTCACGCGGCGCGTGGGCACGGTGACGAGCGCGAGGCCGTTCTCGTAGTGCTCCTGCGGGTAAAGCTGGATGTTGCTCGCGATGATGAAGACGGTGGCCTTCGGGCACAGCCACGGCGCCAGGCCGAGATCGCCCGGACCGCGCGTGACGACGAGCCGGATGTAGCCGTCGCGGAGATTGTTGCGGCGGCAGGTCTCGAGCGTGGCGTCGATCAGCTCCTGGCGCGTGAGCGGCAGCGTGAGGAGGATGGCCTTGGCCGACCACTCGAGGCGCTCGAGGTGCTCGACGAGGCGGAAGACGTTGCCGTCGTAGAGCCGGATGCCCTCGAACACCCCGTCGCCATAGAGCAGGCCGTGGTCGAACACCGAGACCTTCGCTTCCGCCGCATCGACAAACTTGCCGTCCAGATAAACGATCATGACCCGTCCAGTGAAGAGCCCGGCCGGGGAAAAGGCGAGAAAGGGCTTGAAGTATTACACACCCGACTGTCGACTACGCCCGCATCTGTTATGGTTTCCGCCGCCCGTCGCACCGCAGCCGGCTTCACGCTCATCGAGCTGCTTACGGTTATCGCCATCATCGGCATCCTCGCGGCGCTGATTTTTCCGACCGTCGGCAAGGTCCGCGAGACCGCCCAGCGCACGGTGGACGCCAATAACCTCCGCGAGATCGTCAAGGCCGCGCAAATCTACGCCGCCGACAACAACGACCGCCTCCCCGACCCGCAGGCCATCGCCCAGCAAAGCCTCGTCACGGGCGGCCAGGGCCCGTTCCTCTGGGCCGGCATCCTCGCCCAGCGCGGCATCCTCACGGACGCCTCATTCTACTTCGCCAAGAACGACCCCCAGTTCAACGGCACCTACCCCACCTCGGTCCTCAGCCCCGGCAGCCGAAACGCCCTCGACGCCAGCTTCACGAACAACCGCTCGCTCAGCTTCGAGTTCGTCGGCGGCCTGCGCATGAGCGACGGACCGACCATCCCCGTCGCCTTCACCCGCGGCTTGCTCGCCAACGGCACCTGGAGCGCCGAGAATGGCGTCTACCGCGATGCGGGCGGCCACATCGCCTTCCTCGGCGGCAATGTCCAATTCTACCCCAACACCCAGGAGGCCGCCAACCAGCTCACGCTGAACAACGGCCGCAAGGGCAGCTCCATCCTCCAGGCGCTGCCCTTCAACGCCAACGCCGCGACCAATCCCCGGGTCTACGCGACGCCCCCCGCCGGAGTCGGCACCCTTGCCGGCACCCCGGCCGAACGCGCCCCGTAGGCCCAGTCCACCCACCCGCCATTGCTTTCGGCGAAACAAAAAGCCCGGCCCGCACAGGCCGGGCTTTTTTCTTTCCCCGCCGCGGCCGGGTTCTAGCCTCTTCCGTCCAACACATGACAGCCGCCGCTCCCACCTACGTCATCGGGCACAAGAACCCCGACGCCGACTCCATCTGCTCCGCGATCGCCTACGCCGCGTTCAAGGAGGCCAAGGGCGAGACCGGCTACCTCGCGGCCCGCTGCGGCAACTCGAACGCGCGCATCGACGCCATCCTCGCGCGCTTCCACACCCCGCTCCCGCTCTACCTCAGCGACGTGTGGCCGCGCGTCGACCACGTCATGGTCGCCGAGGTCCACAGCGTCCCCGACCACGCCACCTGCGCCGAGGCCCTCGAGTTCATCGACCGCTATGGCCACCGCCTCGTCCCGGTCGTCGACGCCGCGCAAAAGGTCGTCGGCACCGTCACCGCCCCGCAGCTCGCGCACGCCTTCCTCCCCCAGATCACCGAGCCGAAGCGCATGCGGCTCGTCCACACCGACCTCGCGGCCATCGCCCGCACGCTCCGCGCCGAGGTCATCCACCTCGGCACCGCGGCCGACCGCGTCGAGGAACTCTACGTCCGCATCGGCGCGATGGACATCGGCTCGTTCTGGCGCATCTCGCAGGCCGAGGGCATCCCCGCCGAGAAATCCATCATCGTCGTCGGGGACCGCAGCGACGTGCAGCAGAAGTCCATCGAGCTCGGCGTGCGCTCGCTCGTCATCTCCGGCGGCCGCCCCGTCCATCCAGCCATCGCCGAAGCCGCCCGCCAGCGCGGCACCAGCCTGTTCATCAGCCCCTACGACACCGCGACGACGGCCTGGCTCATCCGCACCGCCAGCCGCCTCGCGCCGATCATCGAGCGGAATTTTGCCACCGTGAACGGCGACGTCCGCCTCTCGGACATCCGCCGCAAGCTCGCCGCGTCCACCGCCCCGGCCTTCCTCGTCACGCACGAGGACGGACGTCTCAAGGGCATCCTCACCAAGACCGATGTCCTCAAGCCCGTGCCGACGCGCCTCGTGTTGGTCGACCACAACGAGCTCACCCAGGCCGTCCCCGGCGCCGACGAGGTCACCATCACCGAGATCATCGATCACCACCGGCTCGCCCCGATGGCCACGCCGCAGCCGATCCTGTTCCTCAACGAACCCGTCGGCTCGACCTGCACGATCGTCGCCGACCTCTTCCGCCGCCACGGCCTCAGGCCCTCCGCCGACCTCGCCGGCCTGATGATGTCCGGCCTCATCTCGGACACGCTCCTGCTCCAGAGCCCGACCTCCACCGCGAAGGACGCCGACACGCTCGCGTGGCTCGAATCGCACGCCGACATCAAGGCCAAGGCCCTCGCCGAACTCATCTTCAGCTCCGGCTCCGTCATCCTCGCCAGCCCGCCGGACAAGATCGTCCGCTCCGACTTCAAGATCTACGAGGAGGAGGGCGTCAGCTTCTCCGTCTCGCAGGTCGAGGAACTCGGCTTCGACAACTTCTGGACGCACGCGAAGTCCATCGCCGCCGCCCTCGCTCAGCTCCGCGAGAGCGAGGACCTGCTGTTCGCCGCCCTGCTCGTCACCGACATCAACACGCAGAACTCCGTGCTCGTCGTGCGCGGCGACGCCGACTTCGTGAAGAAGATCAGCTACGCCCGCGTCGAGGGCGACGACACCTTCGATCTCCCCGGCGTCGTCTCCCGCAAGAAGCAGCTCATCCCCTACCTCACCGGCCTGCTGCGCGAGATGCGCGGCTGAGCCGTTCGGTTGCAAGCGGCACCCGCCCGAAAAGACTCACCCGCGACTCAACCCGAGCCAGAGGGCGAGTGCCTCGTCGACCCGCGCCAATTCCTGCTCATCGAGCCGCCCGAGAACCTGACCGATGCGACCGGCTCCGAGCGTGGCTATCTTGTCGACCATCACCTGGGAATTTTCGCGCAGACCGTTCGCCGGGCCTTTCTTGATCGCGATGCGGAACAGCGGTGCCGCCCTTTCGTGCGTCGTGAGCGGGCAAACCGTCACGCTGGGATGGGTCGCGTTGAACATGTCGGACTGAACGACCAGCGCCGGACGCGGCCGTCCGCCGAACTCGCCGGGCAGTGCGCAGGCCACGATGTCCCCGCGGCGCCAGGTCACGCCTTCCATTCGGAGAGGTCTTCCCCGGCGTTAAGCCACGCCTTCTCGTCGGGACTCTCCCGCTGGCTGACCAGGAGGGACTGGCGCCGGCATTCCGCCCGCAACCGGTCGTTGGCGCTGCCGAGGAGATATTGTTCCAACGCCTCCTTGATCACCCAATTCTTGCCCCGCTTCGCCGCGCGGGCGCGCCGCGCCAAGGCGCGGCTGAGATCGGCGGGGAGACGGATGCTGGTGGTCTTCGTGGCGGGCACGGTGGGAGAATGCTAGTGTAACACACCGTGTTGCAAGCGTGTCTTTTTGCCGGAAATTCCCCTCGGCACCGTGGCCAGGGTCGGAACGCAAACTGCTGTTGCCTTGCCCCGTCGCGCCGCGCAACGTGCCCGCTTATGTCCGACGCGACGCCCGCCTCCTCAACCCCGCCTGCTCCCGCTCCCGCCCCGAGCGATTTCATCCGCGACCTTGTCGCGCAACACGTCGCCGAGCAGCGCTACGCGAAGATCGTCACGCGCTTCCCGCCCGAGCCCAACGGCTACCTCCACATCGGCCACGCCAAGTCGATCTGCCTGAACTTCGGCATCGCCCGCGAGCACAACGGCCAGTGCAACCTCCGCTTCGACGACACCAATCCCGTCAAGGAGGACGTCGAATACGTCGAGTCCATCACCGCCGACGTGCAGTGGCTCATCGCCGGCTGGGCCGACCACGTCCTCGGGTTCAAGGCCAAGGGCGCCCGCGCCGCCGCCGTCACGTCGAACGGCCAACCCGACTTTTTCCTCCCGGCCGTTCCGCCTTCCACCTTCCGCCTTCCGCCTTCCGCCGGTTCGACCGTCCCCGCGGTCGAACCCTTCTTCGCCTCCGACTACTTCGACGCGCTCTACCACTACGCCGTCGAGCTGATCAAACGCGGCAAGGCCTACGTCTGCGACCTCACGCCGAAGGAGACCGACGAATACCGCGGCGCGCCGGAGAAGCCCGGCAAGGAGTCGCCGTGGCGCAACCGCAGCGTCGCGGAGAACCTCGACCTCTTCCAGCGCATGCGCGCGGGCGAGTTTCCCGACGGCGCGCGCACGCTCCGCGCGAAGATCGACATGGCGTCGCCCAACGTCTGGCTGCGCGACCCGCTCCTCTACCGCATCCGCCACGTGCCGCACCACCACGCCGGCGACGGCTGGTGCATCTACCCGCTCTACGACTACGCGCATTGCCTGAGCGACTACCTCGAGGGCATTACGCACAGCATCTGCACGCTCGAGTTCGAGGTGCACCGCCCGCTCTACGATTGGATCCTCGAGGCGCTCGACCTGCCGCGCGCGCTGCCGCACCAATACGAGTTCGCGAAGCTCAATCTCGCCTACACCCTCGTCTCGAAGCGCAAGCTCCTCACGCTCGTGAACGAGAAGATCGTCACCGGCTGGGATGACCCGCGCATGCCGACCATCTCCGGCCTCCGCCGCCGCGGCATCCCCGCCCCCGCGCTGCGCGAGTTCGTCACCAGCGTCGGTGTCACGCGCTTCGACTCCCTCACCGAGGCCGCCGTCTTCGAGAACGTCGTCCGCAACTACCTCAACGGCGCCGCCGCGCGCCGGCTCGCCGTCCTCAAGCCCATCAAGGTTGTCCTCACCAACCTCGCGCCCGGCGAGGAGGTCCTCTGCGAGGCGACCAACGACCCGCAGAGCGCAACGCCCACGACGCGCCCCGTCGCGCTCACGCGCGAGGTGTTCATCGAGTCCGACGATTTCGCCGAGGTCCCGCCGCCGAAGTATTTCCGCCTGAAACCCGGCGGCGAGGTGCGCCTGAAATACGCCTGCATCATCAAGCTCGACGAGATCGTGAAGGACGCCACCGGCGCCATCGCCGAACTCCGCTGCACCGCCGACCTCACGACGCGCAAGGGCCAGCCCAATGCCGACCGCAAGGTCAAGGGCACGATCCACTGGGTCAGCGCCGCGCGCTGCGTCGACGCCGAGGTCCGTCTCTACGACCGCCTCTTCACCGTGCCCGAGCCGGCCGCCGAGGAGGATTTCCTGAAAGTCGTGAACCCGCAGTCGCTCGAAGTCGTCACCGCCAAGCTCGAACCCATCCTCGCGGACGCCAAGCTGGACGATCGTTTCCAATTCGAGCGCCTCGGCTACTTCGCCCTCGATCCGAAGGACAGCGCCCCCGGCCGACTCGTGTTCAACCGCACGATCACGCTGAAGGACACCTGGGCCAAGTAGCCGCGTAGGTCCGGCTTCAGCCGGACCCCAAATACTCGCTCCTCCCGGCCCACCGCGCACGGCGCCGCCCTCGCCTTGCTCCGTGCTAGCCCTGCCGCAACACGGTTGCGCGCGGGCGTTTCTGTGGCATGTTCCGCCGCATGAAAGCCGGACGCCGCTCCGCCCTCGCGCGCTGCCTAGCGCTGCTGTTTCTCCTCGCCTTCCCCCTGCTGCCCGCCGCCCGCGCCACCAGCGTCGTGCCCCCGGAGTTCGAACGCCTCGTCACGGGCTCCGACTACGTTGTGCGCGCCGTGGTCGAGGACATGCGCTCCGTCTATCGCGACGGACCGCAGGGGCGCGTCATCGTCTCCTTCGTCAAACTCCGCGTCACCGAGAACGTCGTCGGCGAGCCGCCAGCCGTGTTCGAACTGGAGATGCTCGGCGGCCGCATCGGCGATGACGAGATGCACATCGTCGGCGCGCCGCGCTTCCGCGTCGGCGACGAGGACATCCTCTTCATCAGCGGTAACGGCCGCACGTTCTACCCGCTCTACGCGCTGATGCACGGCCGCTACCCGGTGCGCCGCGACGCCAAGTCCGGCCGCGAATACGTCGCGCGCAGCAACGCCGTGCCGCTCCAGTCCGTGCGCGAGGTGAGCCTGCCCATGTCCACCGGACCGGTCGCCGCGCTCCAGCAGCGCGCGGTGGACCCCGCGGCCGCGCTCAGCCCCGCGGACTTCATCGCCCAGATCAAAGCCGTCGCGCAGGAGGCCGAGCAACATGCGAAATGATCTCCGCTCCGCGGCGCGCCTCGCCGCCGGTCTCGCTCTCGCCGCGCTGCCGGCGGCGGCCTTCGACTTCATCGCCGACTCCGCCGGCCCCTTCCCCATCGCATGGAATCCCGGCAGCGTGCCGGTCGTGCTCAGGCTGCCCGTCAGCGGCCCGTTGATCGACGGCCACACCTACACCAGCAGCTTGCAAGTCGCCATCGCCGACTGGAACGCCAACCTCGGCGTCATCCAATTCGCCCCCAGCGTCGCCTCGCCGGGGCTCAACACGAACGGCGACGGCGTCAACGAAGTCGTCTTCGCCAACACCATCAACGGCTCCGCCTTCCCGGCCAACGTCCTTGCCGTGGCGCTGACCCGCGTCACCGGCACCACGCGCGCCGAGGGCGACGTGATCTTCAACACCGCGTGGACTTGGGACTCCTACCGCGGCCCGCGCTCGGCCTACCCCGACCGCTTCGACATCCGCCGCGTCGCCCTGCACGAGCTCGGCCACGTGCTCGGCCTCGATCATCCCGACGAAGCCAGCCCGCCGCAGACCGTCACGGCGATCATGAACAGCCGCTCCGGCAACACCGACGCGCTCCAGTCCGACGACATCGCCGGCGTGCAGGTCCTCTACGGCGTGCCCGGCGTCGTGCCGGCCAACAACAATTTCGCCAACGCCACCGTCATCACCGGCGACCTCCCGCTCGCCTTGGAAGGCTCGAACGTCGGCACCAACAAGGAACCCGGCGAGCCCGCCCACGCCGGCAACAGCGGCGGCCGCTCCGTCTGGTGGCGCTGGACCGCGCCGTCCGCCGGCACCGCCGCCGTCACGACCCAAGGCAGCCGCTTCGACACGCTCCTCGCTGTCTACACCGGCAGCTCCGTTTCCGCCCTCACGCAAGTCGCCGCCAACAACGACGCGACCAGCGTGCGCACCAGCGCCGTGACCTTCGCCACGACGGCCGGCACCACCTACCACATCGCGGTGGACGGCGTGAACGGCGACGCCGCATCCGTCCTCCTCAACCTCGCCTTCGCGCCCGGCAGCAGCACGCCGCCGCCGACCATTCGCCGACCGCCCCGCAGCATGTCCGCAACGCCGGGCTCGACCGTCGTCTTCAACGTCGACGCCGACGCCGCCAGCGGCTTCCAGTGGCTCTTCAACGGCCAGCCCATCGCCGGCGCGAACGGCGCCTCGCTCACGCTCGACAACGTCGACGCCTCCCGCGCCGGCAATTACCAGGTCCGCCTCACCAGCGGCGCCGGCACGCTCACCTCCGACGTGGCGGTGCTCACCCTGCTTCCCGCGCCGCTGCCGAACCAAATCGTGACCACGGGCCGCTCCGTCTCGTTCTCCATTCCGCCTTCGAACAATGCCGTGATCTGGCAGATCTCCACGAACGGCGCGACCTGGAACAACCTTGCCAACGACTCCACCTACAGCGGCGTCACGTCGAACACCCTGACCATCTCCAACGTCACCAGCGCGCTCAACGGCGTCCGCTACCGCTACGTGCTCACTGCGCCGGCCAATGGCGGCTCGACCACCGGCGCACCCGCGACGCTCAACGTCGGCGCGCTCGTGCTCCCCTTCCCCGTCGGCATCGTGGCCGACGGCGCGGGCGGTGTCTTTGTCGCCGACTCGACGGACGACGTGATCTACCGCGTCAGCTCCGGCGGCGAGGTCACCGTCTACGCCGGCGCCCGCGGCGCGAGCGGATCTGCGGATGGCAATGCCACCGCCGCCCGGTTCAACAACCCCGGCGGGCTCGCACGGGACGCCGCCGGCAACCTCTACGTCGCCGATACCGCCAACGCCACGATCCGCCGCATTGCGCCGGACGGCACGGTGACGACCCTCGCCGGCTCGGCCGGTGCCACCGGCAACACGGACGGCACCGGGTCGGCCGCGCGCTTCACCAATCCGGTCGATGTCACCGTCGACCCCGCGGGCAATCTTTACGTCGTCGATTCGCAGAGTCATGTCATCCGCCGCATCACGTCGGCCGGCGTGGTCACGACCCTCGCCGGCAGCGCCGGCTCGGCCGGCACGAGCGACGGCAACGGCGCGGCCGCGCGGTTCAGCCAGCCGCAGGGCATCACCGTCGGCGCCGACGGCAACCTCTACGTCGCCGACACCGGCAACTCCACCATTCGCCGCGTCACCCCGGCGGGCGACGTCACGACCTTCGCCGGCCTGCCCGGTGTCAGCGGCGCCTTCGACGCCGTGGGCACGGGCGCGTTGCTCAATCAGCCCGTCGACATCGCCACCGGCACCGACGGCAACCTCTACGTCGCCGACCTCGGCAATTCCACCCTCCGCCGGATCAGCCCGGACGGCACCGTCTTCACCATCGCCGGCCTGCTCCGCACCACCGGGCAGAAGGACGGCACGGGCCGTGAAGTCTGGTTCAACCAGCCGCGCGCCCTCGCCGCCGTCGGCAACACGATCACCATCGCCGACACGGGCAACGCCATCCTCCGCCGCATGACGGGCGACGGCACCGTGACCGCGCTGGCGCTCACCGCGTCGTTCAGCCCGGCGCCCTCGCCCAACCCCACACCCACGCCGACCCCGACGCCCACGCCTAACCCAGGCGGTGGAGGAGGAGGTGGCGGCGGCGGTTCGCCGAGTTGGATTTTCCTGCTGCTCACGCTCGCCACGCTGCTCGCCCGCCAGCACGCTCGTCGTCGCGCATGAATTTCCCGCCCCTCGACGCCATCGAAGCGCGCGTGCTCGGCTGCCTGATCGAAAAGGAGCTGACCACGCCCGACTACTACCCGCTCTCGCTCAACGCGCTCGTCAACGCCTGCAACCAGCTCAGCAACCGCGAGCCGGTCATGACGCTCGGCGAGCCGGACGTCAGCCGCGCGCTCGACAAACTCCGCGACAAGCGCCTCGCCGTCGTCATCACCGGCGGGGACAGCCGCGTGCTGAAGTTCGCGCACAAGGTCCGCGACGTGTTCGCGTTGAACGGCGCGCAGACCGCCGCGCTCTGCGTGCTGCTGCTGCGGGGCCCGCAGACCGCCGGCGAGATCCGCGGCCGCACCGGGCGCATGCACGAATTCGCCGATGTCACCGACGTCGTCGCCACGCTCGGTTCGCTCGCCACGCGCGAGGAGCCGCAGCCCGCGCTCGTCGCCATGCTGCCGCGCCAGCCCGGCACGAAGGAATCGCGTTACGCGCACCTGCTGTCCGGCCCGGTCGCCGCGGCCGCCGTCGCCACCGAGGCGCCGGCCTTCACGGCGCCGCTCTCGTCCGACACGACCCGCCTCGTCCAACTCGAGGCGGACAACGCCGAGCTCAAGCGCCAGCTCGCCGACCTGCGCCGCGAGTTCGACGAGTTCCGCCGGAAGTTCGAGTGACGGGCGCCAGCGCCCGCGTTCAGAACCGCACCACGCCCTGCGCGTTCAACTCGGCGCCGTGGCGCCACGCCACGCGGGCTTCGCCGGCGCGCGGTTCGACCGCCACCTCGATCGCCCGCACCGCGAGCGGGATCTCCTTCAGGAACTGCACCTCGATCCCACAGGGGTGCACCGGCAGTCCCTGCTGGCTGAGCGCGGTCTGCAGCACGTCGAAATACGCCGTGTTGTTCAGGTGCGAGTTGCCGTCGAAATCACCGTAGCGCAGCGCGACCTCGGTGGCCGGCGCGGTCGCGGCCGGCGGCTCGTGCCGCACGCGATCCAAGTCCGGCCTGAACATCTCCGCCTGACCGACCGGAAATTGCGCCGCCAGCTCCTCGGGGACGCGCGCAAGCGACTTCGTGCGGAGGTTCACGTAAACCCACAGCGTCGAGGCCGACAGCACGAGTTCGTCGCCGCAATACACCCGCAGGTCGCGGTAGCCGCGAAAGCCGCGGATGCCCGCCGACCACGTGCGCACCGTCATCGCTTCCTCGTAGCGCGGGTAGCGCGCGATCGACGCCGCGATGCGGTTCAACACCCAGCTCTCGCCTTTCGCGACCATCGCCTTCGCGCCGAGGCCGTAGACATCGGCGTGCTTGATCGCCGCTTCCTGCAGGAGCTTGAACACGCCGCCCAGCGTGAGGAGCTGGTCGCGATCGACGTCCGCGTAGGCGACGGCTGACTGCAGGGTGAAGATTCCGCTCATGACAGGATCACCAGAGCGTCGGCACGATGCCGGCATCGGTAATGTTCGCATCCTTCGTAATGAGCGTCAGGCGGTGCAGTTTCGCCGTCGCCGTGATGATGCGGTCGAACTGATCGCTGTTGGGCAATTTGAGCGCGGGCGCCGCGATCGCGATCGGCAAGGTGATCGGCACGACCTGCACGTAATCGAGCAAGTGCCCGAGCACGGTGGTTGGATTGCCGGTGAACGTGATGCGCCCCGACTGGAGAAGCAGGCCGATCTCCTGCAGGGTCACGTCCGAAATCGCGAGTTGCTCATACGGCGTCACGGCCAGCACCCGCGCCGCGTCGGCGCCCAGACGATCCTCGTCCGTCGCCGCCCAAAGAAACGCATGCGTATCCAGCAGGTATTTCAGCCGCGTCTTCACAGCGACGCTTTCCACGCCGTGTCCGCGAGGGTCGGCTTGGCCAGGTCGGCATGGAAGGCGATTTTGCCGCGCGCCGCGCCGAGCAGGGTGCGTCGTGGTCCAACCGCAGTGAAGATGAATTCGCCTTCCTTGTCGCGGATCCGCACGGTGCCGCCTTTGCGCGCCCGCGCCTTGAAAGTGCTGAAATCGCGGAGGAACGTGCGGACATTCGTCGTCATGGCGGCAATCTGTCTGACGCTTTACATTCTGTCAAGCAGCGCGCAGGGTTCGTCCGGCCGACCGTTTGGGCCCAACCTCAGGCGCCCGCCGCGAACTTCGCCAGCCGCGCGAGCACGCGGTCCTTCCCGAGGACGCGGAAGATGCTCGTGATGCTCGGGCCGGCGTTGGTGCCGGTGACGCCGAGGCGCGCGATGCCCTGGTAGTCGCCGAAGCCGAGGCCCTTGCTCTCGGCCAGCGCCTTGAGCGCGGCCTCGATGGCGGCGTCGGTGGAGAAATCCATCGCGGGGAGCGCCGCGCTCAGTTCCGCGAGGCGCGCCTTCGGGTCGCCCTTGGCCATCAGCTTCTCCTTCACCTTCGCGTCCACCGGGAAATCGTCGCTGAAGAAATAGACCGTGTAAGCCGCGAGTTCGTCGATCGATTTGATCTTCGGCTGCGCGAGCAGCATGATCTCGCGGAAGTAGGCCTCGTTCGCGAGCACCGCGGCGCCGTTCGGCTGCGGGGTGAAGTAGGCCTTCGCCTGCGCGAGGAACTTCTCCGCCGGCAACTCGAGCAGATATTGCATGTTGAGGTTCGCGAGCTTCTTGGGGTCGAACTTCGCGCCGCTCTTGTTCACCGCGGGCAAGTCGAAGAGCCGCACGATCTCCGCGATCGTCAGCTTTTCGCGGTCATCGCCGGGGTTCCAGCCGAGGAGGGCGATGTAGTTCACGAGCGCCTCGGGCAGGAAGAAACGCTGCTGGTATTCCTCGATCAGCGCGCCCTTGTCGCGCTTCGACATCTTGCCCTGCCCCATTTCGGGGGATTTCAGGATGAGCGGGATGTGGGCGAAGATCGGCGGGGTGACGCCGAAACCCTCGTAGAGCCGCACGTGCTTGCTCGTGTTGGAAAGGTGGTCCTCGCCGCGGATGATGTGCGTGACCTTCATCGTGATGTCGTCGACGACGTTCACGAAGTGGAACACCGGGTTGCCGTCCGAGCGGAAAATGACGAAGTCCTCGTCCTCCATGCGTTCGACACGCCCGCGGATCTGGTCATCAATCACCACCGGGTCGCTCTTCACCTTTTCGACCTCCTTCTTCCGGTGGTCGTCGAAGACGCGGTAGCGCTCGCCGAGCATCTTGAACCAGATGGCGCCGTCCTTCTCGTAGGCGCGGCCGTTGGCGAGGAGCTTCTGTTTGTATTCCTCGTAGATGGCGCCGCGCTGGCTCTGGCGATACGGGCCGTAGTCGCCGCGCTCGCCGATGCCGTTGGCGTTCGGACCCTCGTCCCAGTCGAGCCCGAGCCAGGTCATCGAATCGTAGATCAGCCGGAGGAATTCCTCGCTGTTGCGCTCCTTGTCGGTGTCCTCGATGCGCAGGATGAACGTGCCGCCGGTGTGGCGGGCGTAGAGCCAGTTGAAGAGCGCGGTGCGGGCGCTGCCGATGTGGAAGAAGCCGGTGGGACTGGGAGCGAAACGGACGCGGACGGAAGACATGGGAAGGGATACTGAGGAACTCGGGAAGGCGGGCGCTGGCAATCCTACATTGCCGCCGGAGGATTGCCATTTCGCGCGCGTTGCGTCCCCTTGGGCCGCGTCGCATGACCACGCCGCCGCCGTTCGACCTCTGGGAGTTCTTTCCGCACTTCGACCTCGCCGCCCGGCAGGCGGGCTTCGCGGCGGAGCACTGGGGCGAAATCGACGGCTACCCGTTGCTCGCCTACCGCAGGCCGGCCATGGCCTCCGGCGCGCCGTCCTACTACCTGTCCGCCGGAATGCACGGCGACGAACCGGCGCCCCCGCTGGCGCTGTTGGAACTGCTGGAAACCGGCGGCTTCGACCCGGACTCGTCCTGGACGCTCTGCCCGGTGCTGAACCCGACCGGTCTGGCCCGCGGCACGCGCGAGAACGCCGCCGGCATCGACCTCAACCGCGACTACAAGGCGCCGACGACACCCGAGATCACCGCGCACGTGGCGTGGCTGCGCCGGCAGGGGCGCTACGACGCGACGTTTTGCCTCCACGAGGATTTTGAGGCGAACGGTTTCTACCTCTACGAGCTGAATCCCGAATCCCGTCCCTCGGCCGCCGCGGCCGTGCTCGCTGCCGTGGCTGCGCTCGGCCCGATCGAGAGGGCGGCGATCATCGACGGGCGCGAGGCCGCCGCGCCGGGCATCATCCGCCCCGTGAGCGACCCTTTGCTGCGCGATCAATGGCCGGAGGCGATCTACCTGCGGAACCACCACACGACGCTCAGCTACACGTTCGAGACGGCCACCGCGCAACCGCTGGCGCAACGCGTCGCGACACAGGTCGCCGCCGTCCGCGCGGCACTCGGGGCAATGCGACCGCGCGAGTGACGCCGCCGGCGCGCTCAAGCGGAGCCCGAATCGTCCGCGCCCGAAGCGAACGTCCGCGTGACGAAGGCGTCGATTGCGGCCTGCGCCTCCGCGGGCGGCAGCGCCATCCGCCGCGCGGCGAACCGCGCGAGGTCGGCCGGCCACGGTGCGGTGAACACGTGCGGCAGTCCCGCCGGCCGCAGGTCCATCGCCGCGCAATGCAGCGCCTGCCGCGTGTGGGCGAGCAGCGCGCTGTGCCGTGCGGTCCAACCGTGTTGGGCGAATTCCAGATACAGCGTCGGGTCGGGGCCGTAGAGTTTGTCACCCACGACGCGGCGGCCGAGCCACTCGGCGTGGGCGCGGATCTGGTGCTTGCGGCCGGTGAGCAATTCCACGCCGGCGAGGGTGCAACCACCCCGGACAATGAGCGGATGAAAGATCGTCGTGGCCGCCTGCGCGCCGGGCGAATCGGCGGAAACGACGCGCTGTTTCACGGTCACGTTGGCGGTCGGATCGGGGCCGAGCGGCTGATCGACGGTGACGGAGGCGTGGAGTTCCCCCTCGAGGAGGGCGACGTAGGCCTTGCCGAGCAGACGCCGGCCGATGGCCTTTTGCAGGCGCGAGCCGGTCGCCTCGTCCTTCGCGAGAATAACGACTCCAGAAGTCTCGCGATCGAGCCGATATTGCAGGCGGATGGTCTGCAATCTGCCACTTTCCCGCAGGGCTCCCGCCAGACTCGACCACGGCCCGTTTTTCGACGGGTGCACGACCAGCCAGCCGGGCTTGTCGATCACCAGCAGGCGCTCGTCCTCAAAGCGCACCCAGTCCGCAAGTTCGGCGGGGTTGACCAGCGGCGCGAAGGGCGGCGGCAGGGGTTCGTCGGGGGACAAAGTCACGGCGGGGCGTTCAAAATTATTTCGTGTAATAACCGGCCCCGAAGGATTGCCATCGGTGCGGCCGCGGTTAGCTAGGGAGGTGTCGAATGAATCACTTTCCCACAAGGAAAGACTGGCCGGCCCGCAGGGCGGCCTCCGGGAATATCGACCACGGCGGACACGAGGGAGCTTTTCACGCGCTTTTCCCCCAACCCGAAAGGACAAACATGAATAATCCGAACGCATCCCACGACATCATCGTTTCCGGCATCCACCTCGACCTCACCCCGTCGCTGAAATTCTACGTCCGGGAGAAGATGTCGCGCCTGCTGCGTCACGATGAACGCATCGTGCGGATCAAGGTGGAGCTCGAGTGCGACCGTAAGCACGACCACAACCACAAGTTCATCGCCAAGGCCCACCTCGTCGTCCGCGGACCCGACATCAACGCCACCGTCAGCTCCGAGGACTGCCACAAATCGATCGACCTCCTCGTCGACAAACTCGACCAGGCCCTGCGCAAGCGCCACGGCCTCGCCAAAGACAAGCGCAACCACCCGCACCGCATCGAGTGGGAAGACGTCGACCTGCCGAAGGCGATCTGAGCGGCGCCCCGCGCCCCCGTTTTTCTCCGGCCCGCCACCCGGCGGGCCTTTTTGTTGCGCGAAACCAGGCCTCAGCCGCGAACCCGCTCGAAGAGCGGAACCACTCCGGTGCCCGCCGCGACAAACTCTCCCGTCCCTCGGGCAGATAATGTCGTCAACCACCGCGGCCCAAAAACCTCTCCCCAACATGACACCTATTAAGTGTCATGTTCGCCGGAGGCAGCTGGGCTCCAAGCCCCGGCGCGCCCGCAGCGCGCCTGCCTCACGCGGCACCCTGCACGCCCGCTACTGGCCCGTTGCGCCGTGGGTTGTAGTGCGAAAGGCCCCCAGCTTTTCGGTTTCCAAAGCGGGGATGCCTGCTTTGATGGCCCGACTGCTATGCCCGGCATCCTCGCCCTCTCCGGACACGACCTCACCCTCGCCCGCCTGCGCCGCGCGTTGCAACGCGAAGAACGCCTCGCGCTCACGGCCGAAGCCCGCCGCCGCATCAAGGCTTCGCGCGCCATCGTCGACCGGCTCCACGAAGACCCCGCGCCGCACTACGGCATCAACACCGGCTTCGGCATCCTCGCGCACAAGCGCGTCCCCACGGCCGACATCGAGAAGCTCCAGGAAAACCTCATCCTCAGCCACGCCGTTGGCGTCGGCGACGAAGTCCCGGCCGACATCGTGCGGCTCATGCTGCTGCTCAAGGTCAATGGCCTCGCCGTCGGGCTTTCCGGTGTGACCGAGCAGATCGTCGACCGCCTCATCCGCTTCTACAACGAGGACGCCCTGCCCGTCGTCTTCACCAAAGGCTCGCTCGGCGCCTCCGGCGACCTCGCGCCGCTCGCGCATCTCGTGCTGCCCGTGCTCGGCCTCGGCGAGATGAACTTCGAGGGCCGCCGCCAGTCGGCCAAGGCGGTCCTGAAGAAACTCGGGCTCAAGCCGCTCAAGCTGCGCTCGAAGGAAGGCCTCGGCCTGATCAACGGCACGCAGTTCATGTCGGCCTACGCCGTGCATTGCCTGCTGCGGGTGGAGAACCTCCTGCGCACCGCCGACGTCGCCGCCGCCACCACGCTCGAAGCCGCCCGCGGCAGCGCCGCGCCCTTCGACGCGCGCATCCACGACGCCCGCCCGCACCAAGGCCAGCGCGACGTCGCCGCCAACATCCGCACGCTGCTCAAAGGTTCGGCGATCATGCCGTCGCACGCCAACTGCGGCAAAGTCCAGGACCCCTACTCGCTCCGTTGCGTCCCGCAGGTCCACGGCGCCGTGCGCCTCGCCTTCGCGCACGCGCGGCAAGTCGTCGAGACCGAGATCAATTCCGCGACGGACAACCCGCTCGTGTTCGAGAACGGTGACGTCATCAGCGGCGGCAATTTCCACGGCGAACCGCTCGCCTTCGTGCTCGATTACCTCGCCATCGCGACGGCCGAGCTCGCGTCGATCTCCGAGCGCCGCATCTACATGCTGCTCCACGGCGACACGATGGGCGACCTCAAGGTGCCCAAGCTCCTCATGAAGGACACCGGCCTCAACTCCGGCTTCATGATCCCGCAATACACCGCGGCCGCGCTCGTCTCGGAGAACAAGGTCCTCGCCCACCCGGCCTCCGTGGATTCCATCCCGTCGTCCCTCGGCCAGGAGGACCACGTCTCGATGGGCTCGATCAGCGCGACCAAGCTCCTCGAGGTCGTGAAGAACACCGAGACCGTGCTCGCGATCGAATTCATGTGCTCGGCGCAGGCGCTCGAATTTCTGCGTCCGCTCCAATCCGGCAAGGGTGTCGAGGCCGCGTTCGCCGAGGTGCGCCGCTTCATTCCCTTCGCCCAAGCCGATCGCCTCTTCCACGACGACGTCCAAACCGCCCTCGCCCTCGTCCGCAGCGAACAGCTGGCCGCCGCCGCGGAATCCGCCGCCGGCCATCTCCTGTAGGTAGGGCGGGACCGCTGGGCCCGCCGAAACTGATTCGCGGCGCGCCCAGCGGTCGCGCCCTACCCACCCCCCCTCGCCGCCATGCCACAATCGAAAATCAAAAATCTAAAATCGAAAATTCCTCCGTCCAAGCCGCGTCCGGTCCGCGCCCCCCGCGGCACGATGCGCACCTGCCAGTCCTGGGCCGCCGAGGCCGCGCTGCGCATGTTGCAGAACAACCTCGACCCCGAGGTCGCCGAGCGTCCCAACGACCTCGTCGTCTACGGCGGCCGCGGCAAGGCCGCCCGCAACTGGGCCAGCTTCGACGCCATCCTCGCCACGCTGCCGAAACTCGCGCCCGACGAGACGCTCCTCGTCCAGTCCGGCAAACCCGTCGGCGTCGTCCGCACCCATGTCGACGCCCCGCGCGTGTTGCTCGCCAACAGCAACCTCGTCCCGGCGTGGGCGACGCAGGAGCGCTTCGACGACTTCGAGCAGCGCGGCCTGATGATGTATGGTCAGATGACCGCCGGGTCGTGGATCTACATCGGCACGCAGGGCATCCTGCAGGGCACCTACGAGACCTTCGCCGAGTGTGGACGCCAGCACTTCGGCGGCTCGCTCGCCGGCCGACTCTGCGTCACCGGCGGCTGCGGCGGCATGGGCGGCGCCCAGCCGCTCGCCATCACGATGGCCGAAGGCACCTGCCTCATCGCCGACGTCGACAAGTCGCGCCTGCAAAAGCGCGTGCACGACCGCTACCTCGATGAGATCGCGCCGTCGCTCGACGAAGCCATCGACCGCGCCGTGCTCTACACCGAGCACCGCAAAGCGCTCAGCGTCGGCGTCGTCGCCAACATCACCGACCTCCTCGAACGCCTCCTCGCGCGCAAGATCCCCGTCGACGTCCTCACCGACCAGACGAGCGCGCACGACCCGCTCGTCGGCTACGTGCCGGTCGGTTACGACCTCAAGGCCGCCGCCAAGCTCCGCAAGGCCGACCCGAAGAAATACCAGAAACTCTCCCTCGCCTCGATGGCCCGCCACGTGAGGGCGATGCTCAAGTTGCAGGCGCGCGGCGCGAAGACCTTCGATTACGGCAACAACCTCCGCCAGCACGCGCTCAACCAAGGCGTGAAGCGCGCGTTTGATTTCCCGGGCTTCGTGCCGGCTTACATCCGCCCGCAGTTCTGCCTCGGCCGCGGCCCGTTCCGTTGGGTCGCGCTCTCCGGCGACCCCGCCGACATCGCGGCGACGGACAAAGCGATCATGGAACTCTTCCCCGAGGACAAGGCGTTGCACCGCTGGCTGAAGATGGCCGGCGAGCGCGTCGCGTTCCAAGGACTGCCCGCGCGCATCTGCTGGCTCGGCCTCGGCGAGCGCCACCGCGCCGGCCTGCTCTTCAACCAGATGGTCGCCGACGGCCGCGTGAAAGCCCCGATCGTCATCGGCCGCGACCACCTCGATTGCGGCTCCGTCGCCAGCCCGAACCGCGAGACCGAGGCGATGAAGGACGGCTCCGACGCCATCAGCGACTGGGCCATCCTCAACGCCATGGTGAACATCGCCAGCGGCGCCTCGTGGGTCAGCTTCCACCACGGCGGCGGCGTCGGCATCGGCTACTCGCAACACGCCGGCCAAGTCATCGTCGCCGACGGCACGCCCGCGGCCGCGAAGCGCCTCGAACGCGTGCTCACGAACGACCCGATGATGGGAGTCTTTCGCCACGCCGACGCCGGCTACGAGCTCGCGCAGGATTGCGCCGAGCGTCTCAACGTCCCGATCCCGATGAAGACGTGGTGAGTCGCTTACCACCATCCGTGTCATCCGTGAAATCCGTGGTTAATTCGATCTGATGGCCCTCCACTTCCGCAACGCTCGTCTTCTCACGCTCCGCGGCGACCCCGGTCCGCGTCGCGGCAAGGCCTTGCGCGAACTCGGCGTCATTCCCCACGGCGAAGTCCTCGTCGCCGACGGCAAGATCGCCGCGGTCGGCGAGAAGGTCGAGGCCCCCGCCGACGCCGAGGTGATCGACGCCGCGGGCCGCGTGCTCATGCCGGGCTTCGTCGATTGCCACACGCACGCCTGCTGGGCGGGCGACCGGCTCGACGAGTGGGAGAAGAAACTCAACGGCGTCCCCTACCTCGACATCCTCAAGGCCGGCGGCGGCATCCACTCCACCGTCCGCGCCGTCCGCGAAGCGACGCAGAAGCAACTCGCCGCCACGCTCCGCGAACGCCTCGGCCAGGTCCTGCGCGGCGGCACCACGACGATCGAGGTGAAGAGCGGCTACGGCCTCAACACCGAGGCGGAGTTGAAAATGCTCCGCGCCATCCGCCGCGCCGCCAGCGACTGGCCCGGCACGGTCGTCGCGACCGCCTTGCTCGGCCACGCCGTCGAGGGCGATCTCGAGGAGTATTCGCGCATGGTGACGAAGGAGATGCTCGCCGAGGTCTCGCGGGAGTTCCCCGACATCGCCGTCGACGCGTTTTGTGAGAAGGAGGCTTGGAGCGTCGAGGCCTGCGTGCGGCTTTTCGAGAAGGCGCGCAAGCATCACCCGATCCGCGTCCACGCCGACCAGTTCAACTCGCTCGGCATGATCCCCGAGGCGATCCGCCTGCACGCGCGCAGCGTCGACCACCTTGAGGCCACGACGAAGGCCGACCTGCAGGCGCTCGCCGAATCGAACACCTTCGGCGTGATCCTGCCCTGCACCGGCTTCCACACCGACCAACGCTTCGCCAAGGCGGGCTTCTTCGCCGACCGCGGCGGCGCCCTCGCGCTCGCGACGAACTGCAACCCCGGTTCGTCGCCCACGCACTCGATTCCCTTCGCCATCGCGCTGGCCGTGCGTTTCTGCGGCCTGCTGCCCGCCGAAGCCATCGTCGCCGCGACCTACAATCCGGCCCAGCTCCTCGGCTTCACCGACCGCGGCAGCATCGAGCCCGGCAAGCGCGCCGACCTCGTCCTGCTCCACCACAAGGACGAGCGCCAGCTCGCCTACGAGCTCGGCGGTAATCCGGTCGATCTCGTGATCTGCGGCGGCGCCAGAGTGCCGTAGGGCCGGTCTCCGACCGGACCCGAGCCGACCTTGACGGTCAGGCAGAACCGGCGGCCCGCCCCACGCGCTCGCGAACCCTTCTGGCCGGTCGGAGACCTGCCCTACCCCGGTCCATCGTCTCGGCCGCAAAACTTTTCCGAAACTTTCCGCGGCCCGCCGGGTTAATGATTCATCTCCCGTCACCGGGGCCTTCCAACTCGAATGCCTGCCGTCCATCCCGCCGGTCTTGTCGCCGGCGGGCGGACACGTTTTCATCTGCCCTACAAAATGACCAACTACCCCTCCGTCGCCGGCGTCTTCGGCGACCTCAAACACGCCGTCCGCCTGCTGCTCAAGAGCAAGGGCCTGACGGCCGCGACGCTGCTCACGCTCGCCCTGTGCATCGGAGCGACGACGGCGATCTTCTCGAGCGTGTATGCGCTGATGCTCAAGCCGCTGCCGTTCGCCGAGCCGGACCGCATTGTCGAGCTCTACACGTCAGCCAAGAAGGCCGGACTCAACCGCATGCCGGCGAACGTGCCCTTCTATCTGGACTATTCGCAGAACGCCACGTCCTACGAAACGCTGGCGCTCTGGAACTTCACCTACGTGATGATGGGCGAGAACGACCAGACGGTCCGCGTGCCCGCCGCCCGCGCCACGGCGGAGATCTTTGCCCTCCTGCGCATCCAACCCATCCTCGGCAGCTTCTTCACCAAGGAGCAGAACAAGCCCGGCGCGGACAAGGTCGTCGTTCTCACCCAATCCTACTGGCAGACGCAATTCAACGAGAGCCCCGAGGTCATCGGACGCGAGGTGCAGATCGACAGTGAGGTCTACCAAGTCATTGGCGTGGCTCCGCGGGTCTTCGAGGCCTTCGACAGCCGCGTGAAGTTTGTCGTCCCGCTCTCCTGGCAGCCGGCGCAGGAAAACCCGCAGGGTCGCTACGGGGTGGGCATCAATCTCTTCGCCCGGCTCAAACCCGGCGTCTCCAGCGGCCAGGCGGACGCTGAGGCCAAGACCCTCGAACAGCGCTACGTCGAGACCTCGCCGCAGGTGAAGGCCTTCGCCGAACGCTCGGGCATGACGATGAATGTCGGCGGCGTGCAGGACCAGCGCGTCGAGCCGGTCCGCCCGACCCTGCTGCTCCTGCAGGGCGGCGTCGCGTTCGTGCTGCTCATCGGCTGCGTGAACGTCGCCAATCTCCTCCTCGTCCGCTCGAACGCGCGCCAATCCGAGCTCGCCATCCGCTCCGCCCTCGGCGCGAGCCGCGGCACCATCGCGCGCCAGCTCATTCTCGAGAGCCTGCTCCTCACCCTCGTCGGCGCCGGCCTCGGCCTCGGTCTCGCCTGGGGCGCCCTCAAGGTCACGAACACCTACCTGACCAAGATGCTGCCGCAATCGCTGCCGGCCACGCTCGATTGGCGCGTGCTGGGCTTCGCGATCGGCCTGGCCCTGATCGTCGGCCTCCTCATCGGCCTCGTGCCGGTCTTCCATACCCTGCGCACGAATCTCGCCGAAGTCATCCAGCGCAGCTCGCGCGGCTCCTCGTCGGGCCGCGGCGTGCGCACGCTGAGCAGCCTGCTCGTCGTCGCCCAGGTCGCCATCGCGCTCATGCTGCTGACCGGCGCCGGGCTGCTCGTGCACAGCTTCGCGCAGGCGATCAAGGTCGACACCGGCCTCAACCCGCAGGGCGTCGTCACCGCCCGCATCGCCCTGCCCCGCCAGCACCGCGCGAGCGACGAGGCGGCGAATTCCATCCGCGATCGCGTGCAGCAGGCCATGCGCGAAATCCCGGGCGTGACGCACGTCTCCCTTTCCTCCGCCACGCCGTTTCAAGGCGGCCTGCCGATCAACGCCTTCACGCTCGAACGCGATACGTTGCCGCCGGGCTCGCCGCAGCCGGGCGCGTTCCGCATCATTGTCACGCCGGGGTATTTCGAGACGCTCGGCATCCCGCTCCTCGCCGGCCGCTACTACACCGACGCCGACATGGCGCCGTCCCTGCGGCAGTTCGTCGTCGATGAGAGTTTCGCCAAGCGCTACTTCCCCGACGGCAACGCCCTCGGCGGCCGCTTCGTCTTCGGCCCGCCGCCGGAGAAGCCCGAGGACTGGCCGGTCATCATCGGCATCGTGAAGGACGTGCCGCACAACGGCGTCGAGGAGAAGAGCGGCAATCCGTTCATCTACCAAGTGCTCCAAGGCGGCCGCCCCGCCGGCATGGTGCTCTTCCTGCGCACGACCCGCTCGACCGGTGATGCGATCACCGCGTTGCGGGAGAAGATCAGGGCCATCGACCCGGGCATCGCGCTCTACGACACCGGCACGCTCGAGCAGGCGATCGGCGGCTCCTTCGACAACCGTCGCGCGGTCATGCTGCTGCTCGCGGCTTTCGCAGGCTTGGCGCTGTTCCTCTCCGCCCTCGGCATCTACGGCGTCCTCGCCTACGACGTGTCGCAACGCACCCGCGAGATCGGTGTGCGCTCCGCGATCGGCGCCGCGCAGGGCCAGATCATCGGACTCATCCTCAAGCAGGGCCTGTGGAAGAGCGGCGTGGGCGTGGTCATCGGCCTCGTCGGCGCGTTTTTCCTCAGCCGCTCGATGACCACGCTGCTCTTCAACGTGAAGCCGACGGACCCGCTGGTCTATGCCGTCGTCGCCCTGGTGCTCATCGCCGTAGCGTTGGTGGCAAGCTACCTGCCGGCGCGGCGCGCGGCGCGGATCGACCCGTTGATCGCGTTGCGGGACGAGTAGAGAAAGCGAAGCGCGGGCAGAGTAACGTAGTTGTAGGGCGGGGTCTCCTGACCCCGCCGCGCACGGGATGCCGCGCACGCGCAAAGGCGGGGTCGGGAGACCCCGCCCTACAACGAATTCAAGGCCCGCAACTGGTGGCTCACATCGCCGCGTGGACGGCGGCGAGGGCTTTTTTCTCCAACTCGAGGGCGCGCGCTTCGATCTCGGCGCCTTCGCGGACGACTTTCTCGGCGTAGGCCTTGTCGGCGAAACCCTTCACATTGATGCGGACGTTGAGGTAGGCGCCTTGCACGGCGGCCCGGGCGCAGAGCGCGCCGACGCCGGCGTCGGAGACGGAGTTCGGATTGCCCTTCTCGGCCATCGCCACGGCGAGCGGCAGGGCGTCGCACGAGAGCTGCATGACGCGGAACGGCACCTCGATCGCCTTGCGCGTGGCCTCCTGAATCGCGGCGGTGCGGGCGGCTTTCTCGGCGTCGGTGCCTTTCGGCAGACCGAACGCGGCCATGATGCGGTTGAAGGCGGCGGTGTCCTCGTCGACGAGCGCGAGCAGCTCGTCCTTCAGCTTCTGGCCCTTTTCGGCCCAGTCGGAGAATTCCTCCCAGCGCTCGTCCCAGCCGGCTTTGTGCGAGGAAAGATTCGCCACCATCGTGCCGAGTGCGGCGCCGAGTGCGCCGACGTAGGCGGAGATGGAGCCGCCGCCGGGTGCGGGGCTCTCGCTCGCGGTCTCATCGGCGAAGGCACGCAGGTCCATCCGCACGAGCTTCGCCTGCGACGGATCGCGGAGGAGATACTCGATCACGCGCTCCTCCGGCTTGAACGGGGCGAGCTCGTTCAGGCCGAGCGAGCGGATCGCGATCTTGATCAGCTCCTTTTCGGACACGCCGACCGAGCGCTTCTGCTTGCGCAGGAAATAGCGGCCGGCGTCGAGCAGCGATTGCAGCGGCACCAGGCCGACGAGTTCCGAGCCCGTGACGCGCAACCCGCGCTCCTGCGCGGCGCGGCACACCTCGTCGAAGGCCACATGCAGCGGCGTGACGCGGATATTCGTCAGGTTCATCGAGAGCTGGGCGACGCCGTATTCCTCGATGAACCAGCCGATGGCCTTCACGCTCTTGAGCGTGCCGGGGATGTTGACCGGCTTGCCGTCGGCATCCTTCACGACGTTGCCCTGCGCGTCCTTCTTCGGGCGGCCGGCCTCGCGGACGTCGAAGGCCACGGCGTTGGCGCGGCGGGTGGACGTGGTGTTGAGATTGACGTTATAGGCGATGAGGAAGTCGCGGGCACCGATGACGGTCGCGCCGCGCTTCGCGTCGAACTCGGCGGGACCGAAGTCCGGCCTCCACTCCGGCTGCTTGATCTTCTTCGGGAAGCCCTCGTATTCGCCCGCGCGGATGACGGAGAGATTCTTGCGCGCCGGGTTCGGCTGGGCGGATTCGTAGAGATAGACGGGCAGGTTCAGCTCGCGGCCCACGCGCTCGGCGAGTTGGCGCGACCACTCGGCGGTCTCCTCCATCGAGATGTTCGCGATCGGGATGAGCGGGCACACGTCGGTCGCGCCCATGCGCGGGTGCTCGCCCTTGTGCTTGGCCATGTCGATGACCTCGCCGGCCTTCTTGATCGCGCGGAAGGCCGCCTCGATCACGGCGGCGGGCGCGCCGACGAAGGTCACGACCGTGCGGTTCGTGGCCTTGCCCGGGTCGACATTGAGGAGCTTCACGCCCTCGACGGCGGCGATTTCGTCGGTGATCTGCTGGATGACCGCGGCGTCGCGGCCTTCACTGAAATTGGGAACGCATTCGATGAGTTGGCTCATGGGAAGGGAGATCAGTAGCCGGCCGCGTCGTAGGGGCCCTGGCCGCGGCCGTAGATGAGGATCATCCGCTCGAAGGTGCAGACGAGGCGCCCGTCGTGCGTCTTCGCCGTGGTGCGGACGTGGATGATGCCCTGGCCGGGACGCGACTTCGACTCGCGCTTCTCGAGCACGGTCGACTCAGCGTAGACGGTGTCGCCGGCGCGCACGGGGCCGTGGAACGTCACGTTCTTCCACGCGAGGTTGGCGACGATCTTGGAAAACGTCTTTGTCATCATGCCCGTCAGCACGGCGAGCACGTGCAGCGGGTTGATCGGCATCGGGCCGCGCGCGGTCAGCGCGTGGAAGTGCGCGTCCGTCAGCGCCGGCGTCTGGTCGAGCGCGCGCAGCGTGTGCGTCATGCTTTCTTCGGCGGTGAACGTCTTGCCCGGGCGGTGCTCGTAGGTCTCGCCGACGATGACGTCGTCGAAGAACAGGCCCATGCGCTCGAGAAACACTCCCGGCTCGACCTCGATGTGTGAAGCGTGGCGGTTCATGACGTCATTGGTAGGGCCGGTCTCCGACCGGCCGAAAAGTTTTCGCTGCGGGAGAGTGCTGGGATCACGGAATGTTGTTCGCTGCGGTTGCGCGGGTGGCCAGTCGGAGACTGGCCCTACTAGTAATCCACCCGCGTGAAATCGTCGTGTCCGGCGCGCGCGATGAGCACGTCGTAGACGAGGTGAGCGACTTGCTCGCCGCGTTGGTTGAGGCCGATGGTGCGCACCTTGAGGCGGCCGGCGTTCGGCGTCTCCGGGTGCTCCGTCTTTTCGAGGATCTCCGACTCCGCGTAGACGGTGTCGCCGCCGAACATCGGCTTGGTGAGCGTGATCTCGTCGAAACCGAGGATTTGCACGCGCTTCGCGAAGGTCTTCCACGTCATGCCGATCACGACCTTGGTCGTGAGGGTCGAGTCCATCAGGCACTTCTTCCACTCGCCGTGCGACGCGAACTGCTCGTCGAAGTGCAGCATCTGCTGGTTGATGGTGTCGAGGCACTCGTCGCGGCTGTCCTGCTGCGAGAGCGTGAGGCCGGGGCGGTGCTTGAATTTCTGACCGGCCGCGAACTGCTCGAAATCGAGCCCGAAGCGTTCGCGGTAACGATTCTCCCCGGTTTTGACGTAGGCGCTGAATTGGCTCATCGGAATCATTCCCCCGCCCGCTGCAGCACGCGCTGCGCGGAGCGATACATCGGCACGTCGATCATCTGGCCGTCGATGGCGGCCACGTTGCCCTTCGCCGCCTCGAACTCGCGCACGATGCGCCGCGCGCGCTCGACCTGCGCGGCGGTCGGCTGGAACGCCGCCTTGATCGGCGCGCACTGCTTCGGGTGGATGGCGAGCTTGCCGGAAAAACCGAGCGAACGGACGCGCGCGCACTCGGCTTCGAGGGCGACGGCGTTCTCCAAGTCGATGAACGGCTGGTCGAGCGCGAGCACGCCGGCCGCGGTGCAGGCGTGCACGACCTGCGTGCGCGGCCAGAGCAGCGCGTCCCAAGTCGGTTCGCCGCCGGTCTCGGCGGAAAGATCGAAGCCGCCGAAGGCCAGCGCCGCCAGCTGCGGCGACGCGGCGGCGATCTCGGGCGCAAAGCGCACACCGAGCACGGTCTCGATCAGGCAAATGAGCTTCGGCGCGCCGAAGAGCTGGCGCGCGGCGAGTTGCACCTCGGCGGCGGACTCGACCTTCGGCAGCACCACGACGTCGAGGCGCAGCGCGGCGGCGTTGAGCGCGTCGAGATCGGCGCGGCCGTGCGCGGAGCGGAGATCGTTGATCCGCACGGCGGTGACGAAGGGCGCCTGCCCCACCCGGCCGTGCTGCTTCAGCCAGGCGATGACCTCGCCGCGCACGCGGTCCTTTTCCGGGGCCGGCACGGAGTCCTCGAGGTCGATGATGATGCCGCCGGCGCCGCTCGCGACGGTCTTCTCGAAACGCTCCGGCCGCGTGCCGGGGGTGAAGAGAAGCGCGGTGAGTCGCGACGCGGGCGAAGACATGGCGCGCAGTCAAAAACACTTCCGCTTCAGGGGGAAACAAAAACCGCCGGTCCGAAGACCGGCGGTAAGTGGCGCAGCCGTAGGGAGTCGAACCCCAAACCTTCTGATCCGTAGTCTGTTTTTCGTCTGCGGAATAACGCGGCATAGAGGGAACTCATTGAGGCCTGGCGGCTTGCTGTTGTGGTATTCCTTGCAATCCCGCGAAAAAATGGCGCGAATTTGGCTAAGTGGCGTTTTTTGTGATTGGCTAAGTTTTGGCTAAGTCTACGGTCCCGACTCCCCACCCGAACAAGGAGGATTCAATGCCAAATGACGAACGAGACGAGCATCGCTTTATCACGCGCAAGCTGGGCCTGACGGTCTACCGGCAGCGCTTCACAACGGAGGACGGCGAGCACAAATTCGCGCGCCCGTGGCACTGGCGCAAGATGGTCAACGGGCGCCGCGTCGTGTTCGACCTCGGCATGAACAAGCGCGACGCGGAGAAGCTGGCGGAGGAGATCGCTCACTTCCTCGCTCTGCACACCAACACCCTGGACATGGCGATTGCGAAATACGATCCGCGCCGCGTCACGAAGGAAACGGACTACGCCACGTTCGCTCAGTTGCTCGAGACGTATTCCGGCGCGCTCGGCGTCATCGGCCGCAAGGGCAAGGCCGTCAGCGCGTCGACATTCAAGGGCTACAAGAGCTTCCTCGCGACGTTCCTCCGCAAGGTCGAAGCCTACCGCGAAGGCAAGGAATTCGAGTCCTTCTTTGGCCAGCGGCACATCGACTATTCGCCCTGGTTCAATCAGTCGGTCGACATCCTCTCCGCGAAGTTCATCACGGATTTCAAACTCGCCTCGCTTCCGCCGCCGCCCGAGGGCGAGGAGGAGCCCGACGAGGAGGAGGCGCTGACCGCCAAGATCTCCGCGGACACGGCAATTCGGAGTGTTCGCGCTCTCTTCTCCAAGCAGGCGATGCGCTACTACGCCCAGGTCGGGCTTCGCCTGCCTGACCTCTCCGGCTTCCTCTCCGAGCCCGATTTCGGCGCGCGGAAGTATTTCCAGTTGCTGCCGCCGAAGGTGATTGTCCGCGTGGCCCGCGCCTCGCTCGCGCTGCGCAGCCAAGACACGCAGGCCTACATCGGGTATCTCCTGACGATGCACTGCGGCCTCCGCCGCGGCGAAGCCGCCGCGTTCCGCACCTCTTGGCTGCGCGAGGAGGATCGGCCGATGCTCTACGTCACCGTGAAGGGAAAATTCAGCCCGAAGCATGGCCACGGCCGCAAGGTGGTGCTCGAGCGCTGGGTGTTCGACACAATCAGCGAGCTCGGCCACGTCACAGAGCCAGCGGCGCTCGATCGACTCAACGAGTGGGCGAAGGCTCAAATCGGCGAAGAGCACGCCGTCGGGAAGGCCATCCACGAGCTGCGCAAGTGCTGGGTGTCGTTCAAGGCCAAGAACGAGGGCCTCCTCGCCGCGCAGCAGCAGGCCGGCCACCGCGACGCCAAGACGACGACCACCCACTACGCGGACAATCTCATGCCTGATCGCCTGACCGTGCTTTGGACGAAGCCGACGGAGAAGGCGGTGAAGGAGGTCGCGGCGTAATCAGTCCGCACCGCCGACCGTGTAACCGATCTTCGCGTCACGCACGAGGAAGCGGCCGGCGTTGAACACGATCGCGACAACGCGAACGCGCAGCGCCTGGCCGAAGAGATTGAGCGGGATTCGCACCTCTTCGCGCGGGAACACAAGGCCTCGCCATTTGCCGCCTTTGCGGCCGGCGTCCGTCTCGGCGAAGATCCCGATGTAGGCGCGGCTGTTCCGCTCGAGCGTCAGCCGCACCTCGAGGAAGTTCTTGAAAACGCCAGGCATCCCGAGATCCAAGAGCGGAAACTCGAATCGCGCGAGGTAAGCGTCCTTGAAATACTGGCTGATGTTCAGGCCCGCCGGGTTGATTGTCGCGACCGGGCCGAATACATCGGAGAGCCCGACGTGGTTCGTTCCCACGCTCTCGAGAAACTTCGGGAAGGCCCCGCTCACGTCCAAGCCGACGACCGGCATGCCGGCCGTGGGCGTCGGCGCCGGAGTGACCGCGGCGTAGTCCGCGCCCAGCGCAGTGCTTGCCGGCTCCATGCTTTCCGGCTCCCGCTCTCCGATGTCCGCGAGGTTGGCGTAGAGAAATTCGCCCGCTTGGGTGATGACCGCGACCAGGCTTCCGGCTGGGCCGGGAATCGCTGCGGAAACCGCGGCCGACGGGTAGCGGATCGGGCCGGAAACCGAGCGAGTGCGCTCGTTGTAGACCCAAAGCGACGGCCGCGCGTCGAACTTGTTCGGCATCCACATCCAGAAGAGGCGCATCGTCCGGTCGTAAAACGTATGGTAGCCCGTCGCCTGCAGCGGCTGCTTCACTGACTTGTTCCAGGTGCCGGCCCCCTGCTCCGTGACGATTTCCTGCGCGCGCGCGGCTCGCTTCTCGAAGGGACCGGAGCGCACCGCCTGGTCGACGTAGATCTCGAGGTCGCGCCCGAGGTAGAACGAGGCATCGCCGAACACGTCGCCGACGCAGTTCGGATTGATGGCGCTGGCGTTCGCTGCGCTGGCGCTTTGGTCGCACTTCCACCCATTGCCGCGGGAGTCCACGCCGAACAGATTCACGGGCTTGGCGTCCGTGTGAACCGTCACGTATTGCTGAAAGACGGATAGCGCGCGGATCTCCGTCGCTCCGCCGTGCTGCTGCACGTCGATGTAGGACGTTGCCAGGGAATAGACGCCCTCGAGAAATCCCTCGCGCTGGTTCGGCGCCTCGGTGATCCACACGCGGAGCGGGTTGCCGGTGAGATTGCCGGCCGCGAAAAGAGAAAGGTTCACATGCTGGCGAAAGACGCGGCACGGCGGGATCCTCACGCGCGAACGCAGGTTAGGATCCTCCGGCTCACTCGTGGGACCGAGGAAGCGAAGCGCGCCGGCCTCCCAAATCAGGTTCTCGTCCTTGCCGTTGCCGAAGATGAATCGGCCGCCCACCGGGGAGGCGAACCACTCAGCGGACGGGTCCTTGTCTCGCCAAGGCGCTCCCGCGGGTGCCGCGATAGTCACGCCCGCGGAATCCAGGTCGGGAGCCGTCGCACCAACAACGCACGCAGCGCCAAGCGCGCGATTCTCCGTGAGGGACCACACCACCAGGAAAGTCACGCCCGACTTTGTGACGGAAACGAAATGAGCCTTGGTGTTGCTCGCGCCAGCAAGCGCCGCCTCGATCGCGGCGCGAAGATTCGTCTGTCCGCCCAGCACATTCCAACGAGGGCCGGCGCAAAGCGCGCCCTGTGGGTATGGCAGCACACCCTCGCAGACACGAAGGACGGAGCGGTCCTGGTCGGTCGCAGATTCCTTGGCCTCGATCGGCCGAAAGTTCTGGATCGTGAAGTATTCCACGCCCCCAGCTTACACGGGCGGGGCTTCCGATGGCGGTTGCATTTCGCCCGCGGTGGAGAGCGGATTCACGTTGGGGACAGCACGGTCCAACATGGCCTTGCGTTTGGCACATCCGCTCTCCGGGCGCAGTTGCTTCGTTGCCGGGTCGATACAGGAGAGGCGGAGCGCTCGAGCGATTGGCGTAGCCACCTTTGCAACTGCCGACCCGAGGCCTACCTCATGGAACATCACGCGCTCCTGGCGGAGAATCTTCATAGCTTCTGGATGGTCGCGTAAGCGACTCGCGTTTCAAAACCGACCGCGTTCGGGACATCGACCCAAGGGGTTTCCTCGGTGTCTGCGTCGGCCTCGATGTCCATGATTTCAACTGCGACAGGGATCCAGTCGACTCCGCCGATCGGCTTCCGCTCAAAGTAGATTTTGAAACGGTAGGTGTCGCCAATCGTGAGCCCTGACTTGCGCGCCTTGACCCGCGAGATCTTCGCCAAAAATGAGAACTCACCCGCGCCTCGCTCGGTGATGTAAGCCGGATGCTGCTGGCAGTCGGGCAGTGAAGGCGTCCAGGCCGGCACCGCTGCACTCGCCCGGTCGATTGCGTCCTCTTCCGTGTCCTCGTCAGTGAGCTCGTCCGTCACGGTCCCGGCCGTTTTGTAATATGGTCCACTGCCTACGCAGTTGGCTACGCCATCGTAGGTGAGGAGTTGCGGGCTTGATGCTTTGCTCACCATCGCGCCATAGGCGAATCCGCTGTCAGGAGCGTAGTTGAATCCGCTCCATGCTTCCGGTGTTCCACCGGAACTCAGCGGGAAAGATCCTCGGCCGGCGTATCGCACGTTGTTATCGACCAGCGAGGCATCGCACGTCTCAGCGTTGAAGGTCTGCACGACATTCCATTCGTCGCGCTTCTGGATGTTTCCATTACCGACCACCCAAACGATGTTCGGCGGAGTGAATGAGATAACACCACCATTGCCCGCGTGCCGGCCGTTGAAGATCAGGGTCCATGACGACCCGAGCGGGATGTTGGTCCTGGTGTCCGTCCGTTCGGCCGTCGCTGATCCTTGGCCAAATCCACCAGCAAAACTCCCGCCAGAATAGATAGAGGCAAATTCGATGAACCAAACATAATCACCGCTCGGAGCGTTCCAATCTGCATCGAAGCCGCCGCTTTTGGTCAGCCTTTGCGTCACCGTGCCAACACCAGGGCTGGTTTCTACCCAGCTTAATTCCCATCCGAACGAGAGACTGTCGCCCTGCGCGGATCCCGCGACACTGCCCGTTCGATTAAGCTCCCAGTTATCCGAGCACGGCGATGTTGCGTATTCCCCGAGGTGGATTGTCCCGCTAAGGGTTCGGACGCGGAATTTCTTCGGCGGAAGCGAAGGATCTGTGAACTCCTCGAAGCCGCAAAGCTCGGGCGCGAGCAACTTGTGTTCGCACTCGGTCGGTGCCGGGAGTTCTCCTTGGCAGCACAGACACGGGTTCGTTGTCGTGGCCGTGATCGTTGCTCCCATGTTACGGGCCTCCCCAAGTCAACGATACGCTGATCGTGCCGTCGGGATTGCACTCCGCTGTGATAGACGCGCCGTTTATCATCTGCTCGAGCAGGTTCGCCTTTGCGAGCGCAGTCGCTGCGAGGCCGAGCGAGCCGCCACCGCCGCCTCCACCGCCGCCTCCACTGCCGCCGCCATCTCCGCCGCCGCCGTCACCAGGGCCGTCATCCTCCTCGGTTGTTGCCCCGATGAAACCCACGCCGCTCCCTCCGCCGAACGAGGTCCGCCTCGCGGTCAGGCGTCGAACGACCTCATCCGCGGGATTCACGTCCGGGACCTGTGGCTTTGCGAGATCTTGGACGGTTTTGGAGAGAGCGCCAAAACCATCCCGGACGTAAGGGTGAACTGTCGTCTGGATGCTCATACCGGAAGATTATCCTGACTCGGAATGGCGGCCGTCACTTCGGTTCGCCGATAATACTTCGTGCCGTTCGACGCCGTGAACGCAGGCTCAACCGTGACATCAAGGGTCAGGGTTGTGCCGCCGGGATCGGAGGGTCCACCCGTCACGATGATGCGCGCCGTAGTTCCTCCAAAGACAAGTTGGCCGCGGCAAGTTGCGTTCGACGGCGCGACGGTCGTGCCAGAAACCGACGCCGATGCGCCGACAGCCCGATAGCCCGTGAGTGCGCGAACCTCGTTGGTCGGCTCTCCGTTGTAGGACTGCCATTGAGCCCGGAGCGTCGCCCACTCGCGCGGATTCCAGAGATTGCCCACCCCGCCGATCGTCGGCGTAGTCTGATAAGAAACTTTAACCGTCGCCAGAACCTGAGTCGTGACCGGGGGGGAAAGAAAAACATCGAGCATCGTTTTCCCGCCGAACTCCTCCGTGAACGCTTTGGCGCGGCCGGGATAAGTGAACGGAACGTAGCGCTCGAAAGTGATCTCCACACCAACAGGCGAGCCGCCGTCGGCTGATTGAATCGTGCCGACAACAAACACCTTGAAGCCTTCCGCCATGCGCCAGTCGTCACGGACGATGACACCATCCGGGGCGAGTCTTGTTCCGAGGCTCACCCAGGTCACTTCGCGAAGGCCGTCCTGGCGCGGGGAAATGTTCTCAGCGACAAGGCCGGTCCCCTTCGCAAAAGTTGCCTGCCAAAAACGATGCCCGTCGCGCTCGTCCATCTCGTCGCTCACGCGGACAAATCCGCCAGGCGTGCCGATCGGGTTCGCTCCCACGGCTGGGCCGGTGAGGTGTGACACGCGAATGATGGTGATGCCCGTTGTTCCCGCATCGTTCGACTGATTGTAGTTCGTCGAGCGGCTGATCTCACCGTTTCCCTTCGCGTATTGATAGGTGTAAAACGGCAGCCCCTGGACATCGCGCACGCTTTGGTCGACGAGCACATAGCCGGCCTCCCCCGGCGGGACCTGGTTGAAGTAGGTGACGGAGCGCCGAAGCAGCGCGCCGTTATTGCTGTCGCTGTCCACCTGCGAGAGCTTGCCGGCGCTGATGTAGGTTTCGACGATCTCCGCACCGAGCCCCTGATCGCTCACTACGACATTCGCGCATGCGCGGCCGTCGACAACCGTGCCGATTGCAGCGGCCAGGTTTTCGGCATCGTTGGACAGACAGACGTAGCGGCGCACCATCTGTGTGCGGCCGTCCGGCAACTTCGTGATTTGATCCTCTTCGACCGAAACCTTCTCGTTCTTGCGGAATTCCTGATAGACCTCGAAGAGACGCAGCTCGTAACCGCTCTTCTCAATCGTCGATTGGTCGATCTGGCGCTTCACCAGGAGCGCGGCTTTGTGCTGCTCGTCCTGTGTGCCATAGGGGATTAGAACCTGCTGGCTGATGTGTTCCTTCGACATGCCGCCAGCGTTCACGTCATACGTGCGCGTGATCGTGTGCAGGCCATTAAAAGCCTGCTCAATTACCGGCATCCCGACTTGTGTGAGGAATTCGCGAGGCATGGCAGATGGAGGTTACCAGCCGCGGCGCATGCGGATCATGTTCCCGGTATCGCGCTGCACGCGGCGCATGCTCTTGAGCTGCGCGCGCGCCTTGTCGGCTTCGTCGATCAAGTAGGCCACGTTCGGGCCGGTGTAGCGCCGGTTGGCCGACTGCTTCGCCAGCTTTTCGCGCGCGATCGGCAGGAGAATGTTGTCGACCGCCTGCGCCGGGATCTCGGGAATATGCGCCGGGTCCACCAAAGGATTGGGCACGACGTTGCCCCGCAGCTCGAACGTGTAGACCTTCTCGGGGATGGGGTAGACGTGCAGGCGGTTGCCAATCGCGAACGTCGCACCGAGCGACGCCTGGTCGATGTGGTAATAGCGCGGGTCCCCGGTGTCGAAGTAGATTGACTGGCGGAAGGCCTGCCGCGGCGCCGCGAAGGCGCGCCGAGTGTCGCGCGGGTAGAAGTCGAACGCCGGCTCCGTGCGCAACTGCAACTCGGCGTCAGGGCCGGGCAATGGGGCGAGCAACCCAAGCCCCAGGATGTTCGGCTTGCCCTCGAGCTCCACGATGCTCCACGGCAAGGCGATGGCATTGAAATAGACCGTCGCCGTCACCGTGCCCGTTTCTCCGTCCCAAGGTTGCACGAAAGAAGTCGTCGACGCGGAGCGATAGAACTTCTCGCCGATCTTGACGAACGACCCGAGATAGGCCGCCTCAAACGTGTAGCCCGTGACGGCGGCAGAGCCCTGCGTTACGCCGAGTTCTACCACCACGGGGGCCTTGAGGATCCCGGAGTGATACTTGACCGGCCAGTCGGGGCGCGTCCCATCGACCGGCGCGAAGCAGTCGAAGTAGGCCGAGTTGATGATCGTGTCGATGTCGGCCTGGTCCTGCGTCAGGAGGTCCGAATAGTTCTCGTAACCCCACATGTTTGCGAGGGCGGTCCTGAGTTGGGCGAGAGTCTTGTTCATGGTGGAAAGGGACCCGCGCCGCGCTCTACCTATGCACAAGCAGCCCCTGATTTCTGCTTCGCAGCGCGGCGCGGGTAATTGGTCAGCCAGCCGGCGTCTTGGCCGGATTGCGGACCTTCGCGGGTTTGACGTTGGCGCCGGCCACAACGCCCCGCTCGTAAGCAGCGAGGAGCCGCGTCGCGACATCCTCGTCGTCGTCCTCGGTGACGACGATCCCGCGCACGAGGCAATGCTCGATCGTGGCGGGCTTGAGCGGGTTCTTGGGCTTGTGGTCTGGCGCCGTTTGCTCCTGCGGCTGCGCCGCGGGTGCGGCCGGCTGCGGGATGCTGACGGGGGAAAAAATGGCGGAGGTCGTGCGCCCCATCGTTTTCACGAGGTCGTCGACTTCGTTTTGGTTCTTCGGGTGGTAGACGTAGGCGCGAGCCTTCTCGTCCCACTTGAAGAGGTAGAGCAGTCCAGAGAACCCATTCACCTTGAGGTGGGATGAGCCGCGGACTTCGTTAAGGATTTTCAGGTAGTAGGTCATCGGGGAAGCACCTTGGAAAAAACCCCGCCCAGGGTGCATCTGAGCGGGGTTCGCTTAATTCACGTCGCGATCAGGCTCGGACATCCACGAGGTCCAGATCCGGGTATTCGATCGCACCCTCAACGAGGATGAAGTTCGGATAACGGGACAGCGTGTCCTCGGCGGGAGAGTAGCCGATGATCGACTGGATACCTTGCGCGTTGATGTGCGCACGGCCGGAGGTTTTCGACTGGAAGTCGTCGGCCCACTCGATCGGGTCGGCCTCGAGCGCGCCCTTGCCGACGAGCAACGCCTCGGCGCCGAGCACGAAGCCCCAGCCGATCGGCACACCGTAGCGGTTGCAGGGGATGATGAGCGAACCGGACGGATGGACGTTGGTGTAACGGCCGGCCGCGGTCAGCTTGTCCTTCTGCGTGATGCCACCCTCGTTCAGCTCGCGAGTGACCACCGCCAGCTTGTTGCCCGTGTTCTGAGCAGCCGCGTAGCTGATGATCTCGTATTTGCCCTTATCCGCACCCGTGAGGTTGTAGATGATGGCGTAGTAGGTGCCGTTGTCGGTCGGGGCGACTTCGTTCTCGTAAGTCTTCCAGTAGAAACCGGGGAAGTAGGAGAAGAAGTCGTAGAGGCTGGCATCCGTGAGGGTGCCGCCGCTGTTCCAGGCGCCGCCGCCCGTGATTTCGGTCGCGACTTCGCTCGGAATTGCGACGCCCAGGAAGGCACGCGGGGCGAGCGGCGAACCTTGGCGGTTCGGGCCGGAGTCGAGCACGATGTCGTGGCCGAAGATGACGTTGTTCTTCCACACCGGAAGCGCGCCGGTCCACCAGTAGGCGTCCTCGCCGCGGGTTTGGTTGTTGTTCACCGCCTCGCGGAACTTCTGCTCGCTCTCGAGCGGATCGAGGAATTCCTGCGGCGCGAACACGAGGAACTGCGGGATCTTCTGACCGGCCTTCGAGACGCCATACTTCATGGCGTTGGCGCCGAGGCCGACCAGGGCGTTGCGCGCCTTGGTGATGACATCGGTGCTGAAGGTGTCGGTCGGAAGCAGCGCGTTGGTGTCCGCGCGGCTGCCGATGCGGAGCACGTTCGGCTGGCCGGCGGCGAAGCGGGCCTTGTCGCGGAGGACGAACTGAACGTCGTCGCACTGCGTCCGGGTCCACCATTCGCGGCAGAGGTTGAACATGAACTCGTCGCGATTCTTGTCCGCGTTGCCGGGGAGCGAGAAGTATTGGACGAGCTGTTCCTCCGAGATCGCGAAGCGACGGAGATCCACCGTGACCCCGAAGGTGCCGTAACGCACCCGCGCGGTCTTGGACTTGAGTTCCGCCGAACCGATCACACCGCGACCGCGAACCGGGGCGTGCGTGGTGAAGTGAACCTTCTGACCACCCGTCACGTTCGCATCGCGCTTCTCGATGATGGGCATGCCGCTGCCCTCTTCGCCCATGAAGTCCTTAAGCGGGTTCGCGTCTTTCGCGTCCGCGCGCACTGCCTCGGACCACATCTCCATTTGGAGCTTCGGGTCCGCGGCCACCATGCCTTGCAGCGTGGTGATTTCGTTGAGATCGAATGCCATGATGAAAACCGCCTCTCAGCGGCTCGAGCCCGACTTAGAGGAATTGTTGATGCGGAACAGTTGCCTGCGGGCTTCCGGGTCTGTCCGAACGCGCGCGAGAGCTTCGTCGCGCGTTAGTGGGCTCGGGGCCGACGATTTTCCGTCGCCTCCGGTTAGCATCTTCGCTCCCGCCGGCTGCGTGACTTGCTGCGGCTGACGCTGCGGCAGGCCTGTGGGCTTGGCGGGGGCTGCGGGCGTCGGGGGTGCGATTGGAGCCGGGGCCGTGCCCACGGGTGCAGTCGCAGCCTTGATGCCCTGTTTGTCGGCGAACTCCCTGGCCAGCTTCACCGGCCAGTTCGGATCCCTGAACTCCGCTTGGCGCGCCGGGTCCTTGATGGCGCGTTCGACATAAGCGTCGAGCGCCATGCGCTCCATGCTGTCCTCCTTGGCGAACACGGGGAACGACGCGAACGCTTGGTCGCGCGCGGCCGTGACTTGCTGCTCGTAGGTGGACTGTGCGCGCTGCTCGAGACTGCGTTGGTGTTGAGCCTTCGCACTCTCGTAGAGCTTCACGTCCGCCTTCAACTCAGCGATCTCGTCGCTGAGCTTGAGCATCGTCTTGTGGTCCAGATCCTCGGCGGCCTTCTCGCGTTGGGAAACGAGCTGTTTCATTCGCTCGTTCGCCGTGGAGATCTTCGCGTCGTATTCCTGGACCGCCGGATCGACCTGGGGCGCAGCCGGCGCGGCCGGAGCCGCGGTTGCGGCCGGAGCGGCGGTCTGTGCCGTGCCTTCGTAGAGCTTCGCCGCCTCGAGGAGTGAAATACCCTTCGACTTGGCGAGGTGCGCGATGGCCTGGTCGACATCGGACGAGAACCGGAAGCGCTTGCCGCGGGCCTCCGGGTCCTCGCCTGGCGTGGGGCTTTCGCCACCGTCGCCGGCATCGCCGGGTTGGCCCGCCGCGGGGGGCGCGGTCGGTTCGGAAGTGGCCACCGGAGCAGCCGCTGGGGCCGGCTCCCCGGCCGCGGGGGCGGCGGGGGCGGCAGGAGCGGCGGCGGGGGCGGCCGGTTTGTTCGCTTGGGCAGCGGCCTTCTGTTCCGGGGTCAGGACGATCTTGTCGATCTGGCCACGGGCAGCGAGGGCGCGCTGTTCGGAGTTCAGCGAAGCCATGAGCGACTTAACGTCAGGCTTCGCGGCAGGAGTTGCGGCCGGGGCAGGAGTCGCCTCGGGCGCCGGGACTGTCGGAGCCGCCGGGGCAGCACCCGCGGCGACGGTGGTAGGAGTCGTTGACATCGCCCGGCATCATCCCGCATTCCGCGGGATGCCGAGCGGTTGCATTTCCTAGTTCTTGCCCGACTGAATCGCGTCCAGTCGCTGCAAGATCCGGTCCGTGTTCTTCTCGCCCTCGCGTTGGAGCGCGCGGAGTTCGGCTTTAATGCCAGCCATGTCCTGCTGCAGGCTGTTCACGTTGATGTTTGTCGCACTCTGGATGTCGCGCTGGTCCTTCTTGAACTCCTCGAGCTTTTCGACGCGACCAGGAATCCCGACCATCGGAGCAACGGCATCGTTCATTTGCGCCTGGGTGACAAACACGCTCGAGAGGTAAAACATCACAGCGGAGGCGATGATGGGCAGCGCCCAAGTGAGCACCTTGATTAACGTCGCCCACGGGATCGAGACGCCGCTCTTCGTTGCAATGGACTGCCCCGGTTCTACACTCATGTTTTTAGTCGCTTATCCTCGGCGCGGAGTTCGTGGACTAACGCTTTGTGCGCGTCGCTCATTTTATCTTTCAACCGAGATTTGAGTTCAGACAGTGGCGCCCCGTCGCGCATGGAATCAACCGCCCTGATGATGTGCTTGAGTGTATCCTCTGCCTCGTCTGCCTCCGAAGCACGGACTTTGCCGGCGCGGCGCTCCTTCGCCTCGCGCCATTCCGCATAAAGGAACAAGCCGATTGCCGCAACCGATAGCGCGGCACCGCCGATCACGAGCCACTTAAACCACGGCTGATTCAGCGTCCAATAGCAGGCAAAACAGAAGGCCGCGGCGCCCGCCCAAACCAAAGGCTTGAGGAAGTTCGATGGCGACAAGAGGCCGGTCTGCACAACTGCGTATGACTGAAACGCGGCAATGATCGTAAAAAGCGCGCCCAGCCCGAGGAGAACCCAGCCGAGTTTTTGCAGCGCAGCCTTGCGCGCCTTGTCCTCCGCCTCGTTGGCGCGCGCGTTGGCGGTGTTGATCTTCTCCGTCAGTCCGTCGATCGTTCGCTGCAGCCTGGTGGCGGCTTCGGCACGTTCCTTCTCTGCCGCGGCTTTCGTGCTCGCCACTTCCTTCTCGAGTTCAGCGATCCGCGTCTCAGAGATGGCCACCTTTGCCTTGAGCGCCTGGTTTTCGCTGATTGCCTGCCCCCGCTCTGCCTTTACGGCGGCGAGCTCGCCGGCCAACATGCGCGCGTTGTCCCTCTCCCGACGCAACTTTTCCTCCGCCGGAACGTCAGGTAGCGCCGACGCCGCCTCTTCGAGGTTCGACGCGACCGCTTCCTTCGGCAGGCCGTCCGGGTTTCCCTGGTTGGCGTGCTGGGCACCGTAGACCGCGCCAGCCGCGCTCTGCGAGAGCTTCGCGCGGTCGTCGATCTGCGCCTTCAATTCGGCGTTTTCCTTCGTGAGCGCCGAGATCTGCGCCGCCGTCGCCGGTCCGGTCGGCGTGACGACGTGAGGCACAGCCGGTCCGGTATCCCTGGACTTGCAGCCTGCGAGGGCGACTAGGAGCAGAAATGTGAGCGCGAATCTCACTCGAGCTTGAGCTTTCTAGCGCGTTCGTGCGCAACCAGGATCTGTTCATCCGTGAACGCGCAGGGCGAGCCGTCGATGTAGACGACGGTGTATTCCTTATCGGCCGCATGATGCCGCTTCGGATTGGAAACGCGGGATCCGCGGAAAGGCCACAACCAGGCCACAAGGGCGGCGGCGGCAGCGAGGAGCAGAGCAATCCAAAGCGGGATCATGGTGATTGAGGGTTAGGAGTTGGCGATGTCGTCCTCGATCAGGTCGAAAAGGACCTCGAGCACGTCCTCGGGGATGTTGTTTTGCGGCAGGCCGTTTTTCTCGTCGGGACGGAGCAAGGCGCTGCGCTTGAGCGTGAGCAGGCCGTCGACCTTCACCTTCATCTTCAAGATGCCCTCGTGCCAGGCGAAGAAGGCCCCGCGGACTTCGGCCGTCTCGAGGTCGATGTTCAGCTTCTTCGGCGAGAGTTCCTTGATCTTCTCGGTCCGATGCTCGTCGTATTGCTCACGCTCGGCCTTCAAAATGCGAAGGTTCTTCGTGATGTTCCACTTCGTTTTCTCGTCGACGACGAATCGCTTCGAGACGCCGTTTTCCTCATAGCCGACGAGGCTGCGAAGGTTGGCGTCCAGGGCGAGGAGTTGCTTGATGGTGATTTCGGTAGGGGCTGGCATGGTAGTGCAGTGGTTAATCTGTTGCGCCGAAAAGATACCCTTAACCAGCGCTCCCCACCCGGTTGCATTTACATCAAGCGTTGGCGATCGTCGTCACTGTTCCCGACGAGCCTCGATACTTCAGAGCACCGGCCTCCACATACAGAACACCACCTCCGGTCGGATTAGTGGTAGGAACAATCGTCGCATTTCCGATGGCCAAAACTAGCGCCCCGGAACCAAAGTCAGGAGCCGAACCAATTCCTACGTTCTGCAAATTATCGACGATAATTGCGTCAGTAAGACTCCCATTGTTCTTCTTCGTGGAGATGGCGATTCGACTGCCGCGATTGTTAGCGGTAGATCCTTGCAAGTTTGCCACGAGCCTTGCGACGGCAACTAACCCACTCGTAGAGTTACGATCTGCCCAGTAGAATTGGCCTAGCTGAACTAAATCGGCGTCCGCTGCCGCCGTGCTAACGCCGACAAGGCCAGCGCTAGTAGACCCTCTCGCCTCGATCGAAGTAAATCCAGTAACTATCCACGTCGGCGCAGACACGCCAAAAGCGGCGTTGTCAGTCGTCTCGAGCGTCGTGAATCTTCCCGTGCTCGCGGTCGTCGCGCCGATGCTCGTGCTGTTGATCGTGCCGCCCGTTACTGTGACGCTGCTAGACGCTTGGGTTGCGATACTGCCGAGCCCGAGAGTCGTCCGCATGGCCGTGGCATCGGCGTCGTCGAGGAGGTTGCGAGCGGCGCCAGTGAAAGTCGCCAGCGCTGCCGTGCCCGATCCCGTGAAGTAGGGCAAGCGGTCGGCGGCGGAAGTGAGGCCAGCAATGGCCGCGAGTTCCGCATCGTAGGCCTGCACGTTCGTTCCAACCACAAGGCTGAGCTGTGTGCGCATGGCCGCGTAATCGGCCGCTCCAAGAAGCGAAACCACGTTGGCCGAGAGCGCAGTCAGGCCGGTTCCGCCGTTCGCCGCTGAAAGCGCATTGGTCAGCGTCAGGGTGGTGAACGCGCCAGTCGAGCGCGTCGTCGCTCCGATCGGCGTGTTGTTGATGCCGGTCGATGTCAGCGTGAGGGATCTCGTGAGCGCCGTTGCACCGTTAGCCACCGTCCAGAAAGACATTTCCGCGCCGCGCGCAGAAACGCCCGAGTTCTCTGTCGCCGTCACGACAATCTCGCCGTGGAGCGTGCCCGCGCCGTTGTAGTCGCCGAAGAAATAGATCCGGCCGAGTGCATCACCCGAAAGGTGAGAAGAGGGCGAGGTGATCGACGTTCGAGAGCGGAAAAGACGAAGCTCCGCCGTTGTTGCCGCCGTGTTTGTTGCCGACCACGCTGACAGAATTGCCGTGGCGTTGGCTTCTACCGCAACCGAGCTTCCGGTGAATGTGCCGCCGGTGATGGTAACGCTGTTTGCGTTCTGCGTCGCGATTGTGCCAAGCCCAAGGTTCGTTCTCGCCGTGGCCGCGTCACTTGCGCCAGTTCCGCCATTCGCGACCGCAACCGTGCCGGTCAGCTTCGACGCCGCGAGCGACGTAATCCACGAGGGATTTGCGTAGCTCCCGCTGGTGGAAACGTCGCCGCCGCCGACTGAAACAACCGTGCCGTCCTGTTTCTTGCCGTAGAGCACGCCGGCAAAGGCGTTCCAGGCCAGCTCGCCAACCGCCAGTTGTCCGGCCGTCGGGGCGGTCGCGTCCGCGGTGCGCGTCTTGACCTTGATCGTGTTGGGCATGCCTTAGAATGTGCCGCCGTCGATCGTGCTGTTGGTGTCGTGGTAGTCGGTGCCTGCGACCGCTGCCGAAAATGCAGAGGTTCCGTTGCCCTTCACGAGGCCGGTCAGCGTGCCGACGCCCGTGCCGCCATTGGCGACAGGGAGAAGCCCGGTGACGTTCGTGGTCAGCGTGACAGTCGAGAGCGTGGCGAGCGTGCCAAGTCCGAGCGTCGTCCGCATCGCGGTCGCGTCCGCATCGTCGAGGAGGTTGCGAGCCGCGCCAGTGAAAACCGCAAGCGCGGCCGTGCCGGAGCCCGTGAAATAGGGCAAGCGGTCGGCGGCTGAGGTCAGGCCGGCGAGGGCCGCGAGTTCCGCGTCGTAGGCTTGGACGTTCGTGCCGATGACAAGGCCGAGCGTCGTTCGCATGGTGGCCGCGTCGGTGTCATCGAGCAGGCCGCGAGCAAACGAGGTGATCGTGCCAGCGGCAAAAGTCCCCGTGCCACTCGTGTAGAGGTAGCGGTCGGCCGCGAGCGCAGAGTTGTTCATGCCGGTGCCGCCCCACTGCGTCCCGATCGCCGTCGCCTGCCAGGTGCCCGTCGTGATCGTGCCAATCGCCGTGATCTGCGTCTGGCTGGCGTTCACTGAGAACGTGGTGCCGGTCAGGGTCAGGCCTGTGCCGGCGAGGTAGCTTCCGGCGCCGGAGAACTGCGTGAAGGTGAGCGCCGTCGTGTTGAGCGTGATGGGGTTGTTCGTCGTGAGGATCCAACCCGTGTCGCTGTTCGTGGTTCCTTCCTCGACGAACACGAAAAGGCCGGATGTGACTTCCGCCGAGGTGTCGGCGTCCACCGTTCGCGTGAGCGTCCAGGGTGTGCCAACGTCGCCAACCTGAGAAACGAAATAGATGCCGTTGTCAGCACCGGCCGCGCCGTTCTTGACGAGCACACGGTCGTTCAGACCAAGCGTTACACCATCCACCGCGGCGAGCGCTCCGTTGGCGTTTGCCGTGAGCACGTTGCCGCTACGGGTGTAGGCCGGGAGCGCCGCGGCCGTAGCGACGCGAACGGAGCCCTTCACGTCCAACCCCGAGGAAATCGAATCGACGTAGGCCTTCGTCGCCGCGTCGCCGTCGTTCACGGGCGTCGCAAGGTTCGTGATCCGCTGCGAGTTCATCGACACGGAAGCCGTCGGCGCGGCCATTTGATCGAGCCTCGAGGTCCTGACTTGTGTGTCGAAGTTGCTGATGTCGGCCGCGACGATGGCGAGGAGCGTCTTGACCTGGGCCGTGGTCAGGGCAACCGGCGTCGCCGGAGATCCCGTGTTGTTGCCGATGATCGAGTTCGCCGCCAAGTTCGCCATTTTGGCGAGCGTAACGGCGCTGTTCGCAATCGTCATGGCCAGCGAGCCCGCGGCGCTTGTCACATCGCCCGTGTGCGCGGCCGTGCGAAGCGTCGTCCCGCTGAACTCGAGTCCGCCGCCGAGCGTGATCGCCTGGGCGTTCGCAGTGCCGCCGGTTGGATTGCCGACCAGGCTCACCGAGGCGACTTGCTGGAACTTCGCGTAGGTTACGACGTTGTTCCCGATCGTGAGGGCTACCGATCCGGCCGAACTCGTGACATCGCCCGTGTGCGCCGGCATCACCGCGACCGGGAGCGTGGTCAGGATTTCGATGTTGCCGCTGCCGGCCGTGCTACGGCCAAGAACTGTCGCCGTGGCAATCTGCTGCATCTTGGCGAAGGTGACCGCGTTTGCCGCGATGGTGAGCGCCACCGATCCGGCCGAGCTTGTCACGTCGCCAGTGTGCGCCGGCATGACGGCGTTTGGCAGGGTCGTCAGGACCTCAATGTTGCCCGTGCCGGCGGTGTTGCGGCCGAGAACACTGCCGGTCGCGACCTGCTGGAACTTCGCCAGCGTCACCGCGTTCGCAGCGATCGTCGTCGTGATCGCAGTCGTGCCAGAACCCGTCACGTCGCCGGACAGGGTGATGGTCTGATTCGCCGTGAGGTAGCCTTGCGCCTTCACGAAGGCCGTCGTCGCGAGCTTGGTCGAATTGTCGGCAGTCGACTGGGTTACGCCGGTCGTGTTGGTGCCAAAGTCCACCGTTCCGCTGAACGTCTTGTTGCCGGTGACGGTCTGTGTCGTGCCAAGCGTGAGAAATGCACCAGGACCGCCGATCGCAGCGATCGAGGTCGCCGAGCCGCCTGCGCCGCCCGTTCCGACGCCGTAGTAGAGGGTCATGTCCTGCTCGTTGAACGCGAGTTCCGCGTTCTCGAGGGACGAGGGAGCGCCGGCCGCACCGCCGGCAAGTCGCCGTCTGATTCTGAGAATGTTAGCCATGTGAGGACTGGGTTAGAAGTTGCCGCCGTCAGCGACGCGGTTGTTGACCCACTTCGACGCTGGCGCTCGCCAAGTGAGAAAATCGAAATCGTTTTTCGGGTTCGTGATCTGCACGTCCGGCAACGACTCCAAGCCGGAGAGCGCCGGAAGTTCGGACCATTTGACATACTGCGCCGCTTCCGCCGCCGGGACGGGCGGATCGTCGTCCGAGACGTTCACCTCGCGCCCGACAACGCATTTCGCCTGATAGTAGGTGACGAGCTTTGTCAGGTCGAAGGACTGGACCTCTACCTCGAGCGTCAGCGTCGCCTCGCTCTCACTCGCCGGCAGCGCGTCGAAGAAGTTCACCATCGCCTCGGTATTCAGCGAAAGCGTGATCCGCGCGACACCGCCAATGATGGTGTAGACGGTCGCGAGGGCCAGGATCTCGCCCTGCCCCGGCTGCTGCCGGATGCCGACCTTGAGGATGGCCATGCCGTCCTCAAGCAGCGTCGCGGTGACGTTCTCGTCGTTCTTGAAGAACCCAAGCTCGAGCGGAGTCAGGTCGCGCAGGAACAACTTGAGCCGTTGCAGCGTGGTCCCGTTGAGTGACGTGCGAGCCTCGCCAGTGCCCACGTCGATGTAGAGCGTCTTGGACATGGTGTGCTCAAGTGTTGACCTCCCGTGCCACGATGCACGGCTTCTGATAGTAGGTTACACGCGACGTGCCGGCTTGGTTCGCCACTTCGACTTCAAGCATGAGGGTCGTTTCGTTGACCGTGAGCGGAACGAGATTTGCGTCCGCGAAGTGTGCTAGGATGCCGGCGGCGTCGAGGGGCAGAATCGCCACGGCCTCGCTGCCGTCCATCGTGTAGCTTGTCACGCTGCTGAGGATGGAACCTTGGCCGGGCTTGGCGCGGATCCCTACCTTCATCGTCGCGTTTCCGCTCTCGAGGATGGTGGTCGTGATGTTCACCCCATCGCGCACGAAAGCGATGCGCAACGGCACCTTGTCGTTGAGGAACAACTTGAGCCGCTGACGGATTGGACCGGAGAGGGATGTTCTCGCCTCTCCGGTATTTACGTCGATGTAGAGCGTGATCGACATTCTCGCCGTTCAGCCGGTTAGGCGGCGACCGCGCCGTTGAGGCTGACGATCATCCATCCGCGCGCGGCGAAGAATTGCAGCGTGGCGGCGTCGCCGGCCGCGGTGAAGGTGATGGTGGTGAACCCTGTCTTGGTGGCGGGCGTGAGCACGCCGGAGCCGCCGTCGACGACGTGGACGATGCGCTTGATCTGGCCCTCCACGCCGTCGGCGAGGGTCAGGGCCTGGGCGGCGTCCGTGGAGGTGAACTTGGTCACGCCGGTGGTGAGGCTGATCGCGCCGGCGCCTGAGCGGGAGTCGACGCTTTCGACGACGATGCCCGAGAGCACCATGTCCTGATCCGCGACGAGGTTGCCGGCGGCGTTGAACTTGAGGAAACCGTTGGCGAGCTTCGGCAGGTAGCGCAGGGCATCGAACTTGCCGATGATGGCACGCAGCATGATCGCGCCGGGGGAGGACTTCTTTTCGAGGGACTTGGAGGCCATGTGAGGATTGAGTTGAAGGTTGAACTACTGGACGCGCCGAGGATGCCACAATGGGCCGGGTTGGCCCGGTTGCATTTCAGCTCGGTCGTTTCTGGCGGATCTGAGTCTCGAGCACAGTGACCATGCCCTGACGCATTTTTTCGGGAGCGTAGGAGTCGACCAGGAGCTTGCGCGCGCGGCGTAGGACCCGGCACTCGTCATCGGGCGTGGCCGGGTCGAAGATCTTGGCGTCGATTTCCTTTTCGAGGACCTCTTGCACGCGATCGCAATACGCCTTCCAACCGGAGTTGCCGTTGAGCGATTGCAGCGAGAGGACGATGGACTCAGGGGGGAGTTTTTCAGGCATTGGCGGGTTGCTTTGCCGGTTCGCTGTTCGCTGGGGCCGGCGGTTGCTCGAAAGGTGTCACAGTTCCGCCGCCAGCCGCGGCGCCGGCCGGTTGCTCTTGCGTTGTCGTAGCCGGCGCCGATTGCGGCGGCATGGGCGTCTGCGGCGTGACCGGGACCATCACGGTCTGTCCGGTGACGGGATCGAGCATCGGCATCATCGGTTCCGGCAAGAGCGCATCCACGTCGTCGTGGCCGAGCAGGAACAGAATTGCCTTCATCACCGGACGAACGACCGCCTGAATCTGAGGGGGGTAGGACAAATACTGGGTGACGGTCTGCAAGGTGAGCTGTTGCTCCTGCAGCTTCTGCGTCGTGTTGTCCTGGCCGACGATCAGCTTCGCGTTGACCGTCATGTCGCGCACCGCGTCGGCAGTGATCCAACCCACCTGCGTCTTGTCGCCCTCGAGGTAGGTGTAGGCCTCCTCGGGGTCCATCGTCGCAAGCATGACGCGCACGAGCTTGGTGATGTGGTCCTCGTAGCCCTCGGCCACGCGGCGCGTCCAGCGCTTCGAGAGCTTTGAAGCCTCCTTGAGCGACGCCTCCTGGCCGCCAAGGGTGGTGTTCTGAGGAACGTCCGAGTAGTCGCCGCGCGCGATGTTCGAGATCCCAAGCCAGAAGTTCACCCAGTAAATCGCCTTGTCGATCAACTCCTGGGTGTCGGTGTCCGCGTTCGGGAAGGCAAAGGCCTGAATCCAGTCCTGGATTGTCTTGCCGCTCTCGAGCGTCACGACCTCAAAGGGCATGATGTCGAGGAACGACTTTTTCTCCTGAATCGCATCCGGGTTCTGCGCGATGATCGGATTCGCGTTGATCGAGTTGCGGAACGAGTGGCGATTCCACTGTTTGTCGACGTATTCCTGGAACGGTTTCAGGATCTCGGGGATGCTCGGCCCCCACCAATACTTTTTCGTCTTTGCCACTGCGATGGCCGTGTAAGGGTGCCGGCCGTCCGGCGTGACCTTCTTCTGAAATTCGTAGTCGATCAGCGTTTTCGTGGACTTGTCGAACCACGCGACAATGCGCTGAGGGCTTCCCCACTCCATCACGTCGCGCTCGAGCCAGACCTCAACGAGGCCAATCGAGGCGGTTTCGAGGTCAAAGGCGCGCGCCTCACGGCTCATCTTTTTGCGCTCGTCCTCGGTCTTGCGCGAAGCGTTCTTCGATTTCACTGCGCGCGCGTGGTATTGCTGCCACTTGAGCCACGGCCGATCGAGGAAGCGGTCGCGCACCCACCAGCCCGGCTTGTCGTAATACTCGGCGATGATGTCCGCCTCGTCGAGGCATCGCGCAGCCTTCGGCGCCCGGAAACAATCGCTGTCGACCTCACGGGACTTCGCGCCGGAGAAATTGACATCCTTGAAGCGGATCGGCTTTGGCAGCGGCGCGTAGTAATACTTCGTGTCGTCGGCCACTACCGTAGGGTCAACCTCGAGGACGCGCACAGGCTGGTTCGACACCGGGTCGATCGCGTCGATCCACTTGTCGCGCTCCTCGATAACGTAGCCATGTTCGAGGATGATAACCGGCTCATTGTCCTTCGTGGAGTGGAGCACGCTGACATCAAACTCCTGCCATTGGTCGATGTCCTCGTGGTAAATCGCCTTGAGGATCTTTGCGCGGTGGCGGAACGCAGAGTGCAGACTGTCGAGTAAGTCGCGGTCGACGTTCGCGATCTTGAACAACTTGTAGCTTGCGAACCGATCAAGGCCGCGGGCGGAATCGGCGTCAGCGGGACCCTCCGGCGAAAACCGCGCCATTGGCTTTCGCGCGAAAAGCTCGTCCTCAGTCCTGGAAGCGAAGTGGTCAACGACCGTGCTTGTGAGCGGGACAGGCATATTCGACTCAGCGAACACCGTGCCTAGCTTCGCTCGTTCCGCCTTGTCGTTTTCGTAATCCTTATCGGCCTGCTTGTCGGCGTCGATGCGCTCCTTGTTCTCCTGGTCGAGCTCGATCAATCGTTTCTCGAGAAACGTGATGAGCTTCGTCTCCTGCTCCTGAGTAAGTCTGAGGTGCCGCGGCATGGTCGCATAGTGCCCTTTCTACCCCTCTGCGGGGCGGTTGCATTTAGCGGAAGGGGTTGAAGATGGGTTGCGGCCGGCGGGGGGCTCCCTGGACCGTTCGCTTCGCCAGTTCGTTCTCCTGCTCTTGCAGCTCCGCGAGGGCCTGGCGACGCTGCTCGGGTGTGAGGCCGGCCGGGTTTTCGTAGAGGTCGGTTGTCCGTCGGCGCATGGAGGCGAGTGCCTTGTCGGTGGCGTTGGCTACCGGGGCGTAGCCGAGCAAGTCGGCGTTCTCGGCGGCGAGCTGCGAGGCCTCGAGCACATCGCCGCGCTCCGCGAGGGCCTTGATCTTCCTTGCGATCTCCCCGATGTCCTGGTGCAGCTCGTAGAACTCGCCGACGAACTTGTTGTTTTTCAGGTCGCTCTCGGGTGTGAAGCGGCGGGCAATCCAGTAGTCGCCGAACTTCGTCGCCGGCCTCTCCGGGTAGTCGGCCGCGGTGCGGACAACGGCGTCAGCAGCGTCGAGGGCATACATCCCGAGCGTTCCGAAATAGCCTCGGATCAGGAAGTCGAGCGTCTTGGGCGATCGCATCCACTCCGGCGCGCGGTCCGGCATGGCCTGCGCAATTTCTCGCGCGGTCGCCGACGTGAACGCGTTGTATTGCTCCTCCGGCGCGCGGAACTCGTCGCCGCGGCTGATGATGCGCGACGACGTGAGCATGTTGTAGTTCATCGCGCGCTCCACCGCCGGCTTGAACAACTGCGGGATGGGGTTCATCGCGAACGTGTCCGAGATCATCGAAAGCATGCGCCGCGCGAACAGGCGCGAGTCGCCGTCCTTCGCCATGAACTGCGTCATCCTCTCGGGAAGCGTCGAGAAGATCTGGCCGACCTCAAAGGGCTTCGGGATGCGGATATGCCGCCCGCCAATCCAGAGGTGATAGTAGAGATCGCGGTCCCACTCCGGCAGATCCCAATAACGGTCGTCGTCCCAGTTGGCGGCGAGCAGCGCGAGGGTTGCACCCAGGATGATTGCGCCGTGTGTTGCCACGCGCTTGGGGTCGTTCTTGAGCCCGCGGCCAAGTCGGTAGAGGCCCTGGATGCGTGCGTTGAGGAACGGCACAGTGTCGAGGAAGAGAGCAAGCGCCTTGCTGTCGCCGCGCAGCCCGAAGTCCATGATGTCGAGCGCCTGGAAAGCCGCTTCCGCTGGGCTGGCGCCGCGCTTCGCCGCGCTTTCGGCGATGGCGACGCGGTTCGCGTTCTCGGTCGCGCGGCCGATGTCCTTGTAGAGCCGCCAGGCCTTTGCCGGCGTGTCGACGATCGAGGCGAGGAATCCCTGCCGTTCCTCGCGCGTCATCGCGAGGAAGGCTTTGCGCACCTCTTCGGTCCGCGGGTTGTTGTAATGGCCGGTGCCGCCACCCGTGGCCATGATCGCCAGCTTCACGGGGTCGTTCGCGAGCGCCTTCGCGAAACCGCGCATGGAGTCCCAGCCGGGCTTGATTGGCGTGTCGGCGATGACCCAGGCGGAGAACGAGTCGCGGATCGTGTTCGCAGCCATGAACGCGGGGTCCAGCGTGACCAGGCTCGTGAGCCCACGCTTCGGGGCAGTGAGCAACGTCATCCACCACGAGTATTGCTGAGGACCCATCGTCAGGATTGCGCGCAGCAATGGCGCATCTTTGACCCGGTAGTAGACCGGCTTGCCCTTGTGCATCACCATCACCACGTCCTTGCCCTCGGGCGCACGCGACCGCCAGAACGTCACCAGCTCTTCGATTTCGGGTCGGGTGAGGCTGCTCGTGTCGATCCCCGCCTTTTCCATCGCGTCAACCGTCTCGTCGAACGACGCCTTGAACGGGACGGCCTTGTAGGGGATCTTCACCATGAGATCCGTGTTCGTCTCCGTCATGTCGGCGATTCGCTGCATGGCGATGTTCTTGAACGAGGCGTCCACCATCTGTTCGACGTTGCGGACGATGTTCTCGAGGATCGCGACTTGCTGCGGACCGCCCTTGAGCTGACGGACGCCAGCCGACTGGCCAGAGAAGCCGCGGCGGCGGCGCGGACCGCGCGACTCCTTGCCGTCGAGCGCGTCGACGATGCGGTAGAACGGCACGTAATCGCTGCGCTCCCACAACGCGCGCTTGGCCGGGTCGATCAGCCCGGCCGCTTGCGCCATGTCGAGGACCGACTTCTGGAATTCGACATACTCTTGGCGCACCGTCTCGAACTCGGGGTGATCCTTCCCAAGCTCGAGGAGCGCGTCGATCTCGCTTTGCGCGCGCGCCTGGTCCCACTTCCATTCGCCGGTCGCGGGATCCTGATACTTGCCGAAGTTCTTTTCCTTACCCTCCGCGAGCAAGCGGTTGGCGCGGTAGGCGGCGACGTAGCCCTCCCACAGGCGGAGCTTTCCGCTTTCGACCACCGGGCGGAGAATTTCGATCAAGCCCTTCGTGCCGGGCTTCATCACCATCGAGCCGCCCTGGTAGGCGATTTGCCCGTGGCGGAAGAGGTATTCCATGACGCCGGCCAGGTTGTTTGTCAGCCGCGCCCACTTGTAGGGGCTGACCGAGGCGTCGAGGTCGTTCGTGCCGAAGGTCGCCTTCTCGAAGCGCTTGATCGCGGTGAAGCGGTCGAGGACCTTTTGCTGCAACTCGAACCGAATGTAGTCGCCCAGGTCGGCGAGGTAATCCGTTACCTTCTGCGAGAACGTGCGCTTATCCTCGAGCGTGCCAGTGACCTTCTCGATCACCTCCTCTTGCCTCGCCGTGCCCTTCACGGCCGGCGTGCCTTGAAGCTCAGGCTCGCGAGAGGGTGAAGCGGTGGCCAGCTCTACATCAGCGCCGCCGGCCCGGATGCCACCCGGATTGTCCGGGTATGGCCCCTGCCCGATGTATTGCGCGGTGATTTCGGCAACACGGGTTTGCAGTTCGCCCAGGTCGCGCGCGAAGCGGTGCGTGTCCGAGAACAGGTTCTTGAACCGGCGCCCCATGCGACGGAACCACTCTTGCATGTAGATAGCCAGTTGGCGCATGGTCCCGACCGCCTTCGCGTTGCCGCCGGATTCGCCGGAGGCTCGAGCAAGCTCCTGCCAGAATTCTGGCTCGTCCATTCGCTCGCCGAGCACGTCACCGATCCATTCCGTGCGAATGTCGTCGGCAGAATAGCCTTCGTTCAGCTTCCGCATCCCGAACTCGCGCGGCATCGGCGCAACTTCGTCGATCGCCGTCGATAGCTTGTCGAAGAGGTCCGCACGCTGCGCGGCCATGTTGTGCGCAAGCTCGTGGCCGACGATGACGTGCATCGGCTGCTCCGCGGCCGTGTTGACCAAGATCGTGTTCGCCAGCTCGGGCGAAGTAATCCCGACGACTCCGATCGGCGACGAGGACCGATAGAAGATGATTCGCTTCCCTAGCGCGGCTGAGAGGGCGCGAGTCGACCTGTCGAACGAAGGAACTCGGCCTTCTCCTCGCGCGTCATCGGGACGTGCGCGTGTATCTTGCTGAACTTGCTGGGTGAGGCGGACGGTTGGCTGTCCGGCCTTGCGGAAGTCGTCGTTGAGCAGGCTTTCAAACCTACGGAGCTGTTCGGCGTCTTTGGCGTCTCCTTGTTCGTCGGTGACATCCTGCCACTGTTGGGAATTCGGCGCGGCAGGGTCAACCTCGAACACCGACGGCGTTCCAACCGGGCCGGGCTGCTCGGGATTCGCCGGCGCGACTTTCTTCGCGCGCTTGTTGATGAGTTCCTGGCGGGTTTTCTCGTGCTCGTCGCGGACCTTCGACAGCTCGTTCTCCTTCGCGAACGGCTTTGCTAGTTCAGCCTCGATTTCGGCGAGTTGCCGCTTTTCGCCGTTCAGCGCGGCGTCGGCGTTCGTGATCGCGATGTCGAAGCCGTCGAGCCAGTTATCAAGGCGCTGCACAAACCCGGTGTCGCTGATCGTGTCGTCCGAGGTGTAGGTGGTGACATTCGCCCAGTGCCCCGCCCCGCTGGCCGGTTTGGCGAAGATGCTGAATCCATTCGGCTGGCGCTGAACGCTGAACAGGAAGCCGCGATAGACGCCGATGTCAGAGTCGCCCTTTTTGTTTTCAACGGACATCGCATCCTTCACGCGCTCCGCCACGATCCCGGCCATGCCCTCACGGCCTTCGTGGGTCGTGCCGTCGACCTTCGTGAAAACGAAAGGATCCGGCTTGGCCTGGCGGACGCTGATTCGCTCGTTCGCCAGATCCACGGCCGTCTTGTGGCGGACCTCGGCGTCGCGCAGCCACTTCGCCCGCCCCTGCAGTTCAAATTGATTGTTCGTCCAGGCGCGCTTGAGGAGTTCGAGCTTCTGGCGCTCATTGCGCAGTTCGATTTCTCGCTGAATGAGCGGGTCGCCACTCGCCGCGGCTTTCATGTCGCTGGCGTTTGCTGCCTCGCCGCTGACATCGCTGACCTTGCGCGTTGAGCGGTCGGCTTTGCGGAATCCTTCAATGCCGCGGGCCTTGTGCTCGAGGATTTGCCACATGCGCGTGTCGTAGGTCTGCTTCGTCGCATAGCGATTGATTGTCACCTCGAAGCCTTCCGGGTCGCGCTTGTAGAGTTCGTTGCCTTGGCGGACGATGCGTCCTTCGCGCTGCTCAAGGTCGCTGGGGCGCCAAGGCGCGTCCAGGTGGTGAAGGGCCACAAGCCTTTGCTGAACGTTCGTGCCGGCGCCGAGCTTCGGCGTGCTGCCGAACAGCACCCGAACCTCACCGCGGTTCATCGCCTTGAACAGCTTTTGCTTCTTGTCCGGCGTGTCGTAGTCGTGGATGAACGCGATCTCCTTCTCCGGGATGCCGGCGGCGATGAGCTTCGCCTTCATGTCATCGTAGACGGAGAACGACGATTGGTCGGCCAGCAGCTCGTCGACGCTGACGCCTTGCTCGCTTTCCGCCTCCTCGTCGGTGTCTGCGGCCTCGTTCGCCTCCTGTTGCGCCATCCACTCGCCGCGGGCTTCCGCGACAATTTCCTCCGGCACCGCCTGGGTGGCGACAACCTTGTCGAGCTGCGCAGCCAGCCGGCCGAGCATTTCGGTCGCTTTTTCAACGGCCGCTTTTTTCGACGATTCAGAGATACCGAAGGATTTTCCGGTTTTCTGTTCGATGATCGTCCAGATCCCGCGCTCCGTTTTGTAGGCGAAGAGTTTGAACCTCTCGAATCCCTCGATCGTCACGGGCTTGCCTTCGACCGGAACGAGTCGCGGCGCCTCTCCGGGACCGGCCAAGTTGCGGAACAGGAATTTATCGGCCTCCTCGCGGGCCTTTTGTGTGGCCTTACCACGCGCGCTCGCCGGGACGCTGAGGTCGCAGAAAACGAGCTGCGTGCCCCGGTCTGCCGCCCAGTCCCGATGAATCTTCACGATCTCTCCAACCGCCTTGTTGACCTTGCTCTCCGGCCGGTCCGGCATCGACGGGTCGATCAGCCTCATGTCGAGGCCGGCCTTGCGCGCGTCGTTCGTGAGCTTGAGCATGTTGTCGATGCGCGGGTCGCTCGGCATGTTGTCGACGCGATACAGGATCGTCCCCGGAGGATAGCTGACGACTGGATTTCCCTCGGCGTCGAACTTCGGATTTCCCGCTTCGTCCACATCCTGACGCTCCACGCCAAAGTAGGATTCCTGTTCGGACGTGCGATCGGCGACGTAGTTCGTCGGCTTCCCGCCCTTCACCCGCGGCACCGGGAATCGTTCGCCCTTGGCCTCCGCTTGTGCTTGCAGGTCCGACATCGTGATAACGTCGGCAACCGTGCGGTAGAGGGATGTCAGCTCGCCGACATTTTGGAAATTCGCGAGGCGTGTCGCCATGCGATACCCGGTGCCGGTGGGGTCAACTTCGTAGACGTGGGAGATCTCACCGAACACCTTTGCCCAAGCGTCCAGCGATTTCAGGCCCATCTCTTGCAGGACCTCACCCTGCAGATACCGCTGCATCGTGAACATTTCGACGAGCGAGTTGCTAATCGGGGTGCCCGTCGCAAAAACCAACGGAGCCTTGCCGCCGAAACGCTGCGTCAGGTAGCGCGTCTTGAGATAGAGGTCGAAAGCGCGCTGACTGCCCTTCGCATTGCCCAGGCCGGCCACGCGCTGCATTTGCGTCGTGTAGAAGAGATTTTTGAACTCGTGGGCCTCGTCAACAAACAGGCCGTCGATGCCAAGTTCCTCGAACGTGGCGACATCATCACGCGTTCCGACCTCAGCGAGGCGCTTGAGGCGTGCCTCGAGGCGTTCTTTGGTTTTTTCGGCCTGCGCGACCGGACGGCTGTTTGTGCGACGCTTCCCCTCCGCTTTCTTCATTGCCTCGATCGCCTCGGAAATCTCGGCGACCATTTCGTTGAGGAGCCCCTTTTCTACTTCCGGCGAAACACCAATCTTCTTGAACTGGCTGTGGCCGACAATCACCGCGTCGAATTCACCCGTGAGGATCTTGCCGAACAACTTCCGGCGGTTGTCCTTCGTGAAGTCATCGGCGCGGGTTGCGAGGACGTTCGCGCTCGGATAGAGCTTCAAGAACTCGTCCTTCCACTGCTCGGTGAGGTGATTCGGCACGACAAACAGCGGCTTGCGCACCCGGCCCATGCGGCGCAGCTCCATGAAGGCGCCGATGCCGGCAAACGTCTTGCCTGCGCCGACGACGTGATCGTAGAGCGCGCGGCGGTCGGTGATGGTGCGCCAAATGACATTTTTCTGATGCTGCCGCAATTCAACCGCGGGGTTGGCTCCGGGTAGAGTGAGATGGGAACCGTCGTAGCGCGGATCGACGTAGTTGTTGAAGTTGTCGTTGTAGACCCTCGCCAGCCGCTCGCGCCGCTCCTGGTCCTGCCAGATCCATTCCTCCCACTTGGCTTTCACCGCTTCGGCTTTCGCCGCCGCGAGAGCTGTCTCCTGGGTGTTGAGGACGGGCTTGTCGTCGGGATCCTTGTCGTAGATCAACGTCGGACGGCCATTGAGCATGTCCTTGAAGATTGTGCCGAATGGCGCGCGCTCCGTGCCGAAGGTCTGCGTCGAGGCAACGCTTCGGTCGTGATGCTCGAACAGCCAACCGCCGTCGCTCTTGCGGTAGACAACCGCCTCCGGCGCGCGCGCGGTGACTTCGCGGGCAAACTGAATTACGTCGCCCTCGGGGATCCAGGGCGCGCCGACCGGAGCGGAAATGTCCGTCGCCGGAATGTCGGCCGGGATTACTGCGGTGAGCGCGTCGATGTTGCGCTGCCACTGCGAGTCGCCGCTCTGCTCGAGCGCCGCCTTCGCTTCGGCGAGCTTTTGCCGAACGTTGCCGCTGAGGTATTGCTCGCGACTCTGCCAGCCGCCGCGCGGATTGTTGAAGATGAGTTCGCCGAGCTCGTCGACCAGGGCTTTCGGATCCTTGCCGCTCAGTTCGGCCATGTAGTCGAGATCGACCTCGCCGCGCTGATTGAGCGAAACGGCCAAAGCCTCCTTCGCCGTTTCGACGGCCGTGACTTCCGTGTAAGGCGCGTTCACGCGCTTCGTGAAGATCGCGGCCTTCTGCGCAGTGGCCGGCCGCGCTTCGATGCCCCGCTTCTTGGCGACATCGGCTGAGACTCCGGGGTCGAAGCTCGATTCGAGGCCAAGCAGGCGGGCCGCCTCGGGATCATCGTAGAACGCGCGCCGATTCACCGGCTTGTTGAGGTAGCCGAATTCTTCGACGAACTTGTCGTAGACGCGGTTCAGCGTCTTGCGGAGTGCCGCCAGGCGCTCGTCAGTGCTCTGCGGGTCAAACTCCGCCTTGATGAGGCGGTTGAGCGCGTCGCGAATCGGCAGCATCGCCTTGATGCGTTCGACAGTCGCATCCTTCTGATCGGTGACGAGTGCCGACTGGCGCTCCTCGTTCATGTCCGCGGTGCGCACGCGGAGGGCTCCCGTCTCGTCGAGGAAGTAGGCACCGACCTTCACGTCGGTCGGAACGCCACCCTTCGCGTGCGGATTCGGTTCGCTCAAGCGTCGGCCGGCGGCGTCGCTCGCCTGGAAAACGTTCTCGGGGAGGTTTTGCACCGCGGCCGTGAGATCCGCGCCAAGGTCCTGATTCGGACGCGGCTCGAGCGTCGGCTCGGAGTCCGAATACATGCTCCCGGTCAGGCCCATTTCACCGAGCATCATGTCGGGGTGAGCCACCAGCCATGAGTTGACCGGGATGGGCTTGCCGGTCTTGGCATCCTTCATTTCGCCCACCTTCGTCCACTCGTTCTCCTGGCTCTTCTCGCCCTCCGCAAGCCGGCGGAAGAAAACGATGTCGGTCGTTACCTCAGTGTTGGCGTTCTGCTTGAAGGCCGTGTTGGGCAGACGGATCGCGCCCAAAAACTGAGCCTTCTCGGCCACCGCCTCGCGCGCGGCCGAACTCTGCGAGTCGAGGAAGTAGCGGCTGACGACAAAGCCGGCCACGCCGCCGGGGCGAAGCAACTCGAGTTGTTTCAGGATGAAGAAATTGTGGATGCTGTGTTTGCTCTCCTCCTTGAAATTCTTGTCGTAGAGCTTGATCTCGCCGAACGGCGGATTTCCGACAGAGGCGTCGAAGCTGCCACGCGCGAGTTTCGAGTCCTCAAATCCCTGGTTGAGGATTCTCGCCTCGGGATAGAGCAGTTGCGCGATCTTCGCCGTGGTCGGGTCCTTTTCGATGCCCAGGTAGCTCGAGGAGCCACGCATGGACTCCGGCATGAGGCCGATGAAGTGTCCGACACCAACGCCACCTTCGACGAACTTCCCGCCCGAGAGGCCGAAGCGCTGCATCGCGGCGTAGATACCCTTGGTGATGACCGTCTCGCTCGTGTAATGCGCATCGAGCACGGAGCGCCGCGCGGCCTTGTATTCCTCCTCGGTGAGCAGTTCCTTGAGTTCCTTGAACTCCTTCGCCCATTCCTTGCTGTTCGCGTTGAACGCAGCCTTGAGGCCACCCCAGCCGACGTAGCGAACAAGCACGCGCTGCTCCCCGAGCGTCGCCTTGCGGTTCTCCGCGGTGATCTGCTTGAGCAGGCGAATCGCGGCGATGTTGTCGCGATACTTGGTTTTCAATCCGCCCGAACCGATTTGGTCCGCGGGCGTGATGACGTAATTCCCAGCGTTGGTTACGGAAGTTTGAGCGCCGGACCGCCGTAGATCTCGAAGATCTCGTGATCCGCCAGATGCGTCATCCCGTCGGCCTTCGCCTGTGCCTGCGCCTTGTCCGCCTCGTCCGCCGCTTCCTGCAGCCGGTTGGTCAGGCTCCCGTCGTCCGCCCACGTCTTGACCTGGCTGGGATTGCTGGCCTCCCACGACGACAGGATCTTGGCGCTCCCGCTGGGGAGCGTTTCCTTGAGTTGCCGGAGGTTGAGCGGGCTGCTCATTCTGAGGCGCATTGTCCGTCGCGCCGGCAGGATTGTCAACCGCCGCGTAAGCCTCGGTGAACGTGCCGGACTCGTCCAGGTCGGTGAAGCCGCCCATGATGCGGAACACGGCATCGGAATACGGCCGCGCCTTGGGGAAGTTCTTGGCAATGAACGCCGCCAGCGCCGCGCGCGACCGCACCTCCGGGTGTTCTCGCACCAGCAGGCCAACGAACTTGTTCGCCGTCTCGAGCTTGGCCGGATCGAACTTTTGATTGAAGCCACCCGCGGCCGGCGTGCCGAAAAGGTCCTGGCCGAGCTTGCGCAGTTCGTCCGACACCTCGGGCTTGCTGGGCGGGGGCGCCGCGGGCGGGGCCGGCGGCTGCTCTTTCTTGCCAGTGAGCAATTCGCGAGCGGCGCGGCGAGCGCCCTCGATCGTCTTGATGTTGGTGCGCACGCCGACCGACTCGTCCGAATCGGTATCGACGACGACGACGTTGAAACCGTCGGGCTTGCCGAAATCCAGGCGCTGATAAATGCGCGCTTCAATGGCGTTCTCGCCCTTAACCACCTCCACCGGCTTGGGCTTGCGAGCTTCGCGCTCCTCCACCGTCTCGAACGGCGTGTCCTTGCGTTGCTCTGCGGTCCGCACCTCGGGGACGTATTGGATACCGCCGCCGGGCGCGCGAGTCGGGACCAAGCCTACGGGCTCCGAGACGAGAATGTTCGGCACCTGCTCAACATGCCTGGCTCCCTTGGCGTCCTCGTAGACATTTTGCCCTTCGCTGTTCTTTCCAACGAGACGGTGTTGCGACGGAAGATCCTGCTCGTTCACCAACCGATCGCCAAAATCGCGGAAGCTGATGTATTTCTTCCCGCGCTTGATCGTGTGCGTGAAAGAATCGTCATCGTTGATGATGGTCGAAATTGAGTCGCCCGGCTGAATTTCGTTCGGGAAGAGTTTCCTGATTTCTTCCTGTCTCTCATTCGTGCCTTGCGCCGCGTTTCGGTAGTCGAGGATGTCGAGGATCTTCGCATCAAGTTCCTTCGTCGTGAGCTTACCGTCGCCGATCCACTTGTTGACGAGCGCGCGAACCTGCTCGAGGAACTTTTGCAGGCGAACCATCATGCCCTTGCTCAGACCATCGGTTTCGCCGCGGACAACGCGCGCGAACTGCATCGCGACCCACTCGGCGCGCGCGCGTTTGTTGTTCGTCAGGTCGCCGGAGCCGCCAGACACGACGGCGTTTCCGGTGTATTGCTGGAACGCAGCGACTCGCTGGTCTGGCGTCAGCTTCTCCCACTCGCGTTGCGTGAAATCCTCGCCCAGGGCGAACTTCTCGGCGAAGTGGCCGGCCTCGTGAACGATCGTGTTCACAATTTCTTCACCGCGCGATTTCGTGGTGTTGATGTAGAGCGTGTTGGTCGACGAATCGTAGGCGCCGGCGCTGTCCGGTGTGCGAGATCCGAGCGATTCGTGGCGCTTCCACTCCTCATCGGTCAACTCGTAGACCTCCATTTCGGCGAAGGCCTTCGGGTTCATCTTCGACATGCGGCCGGAAAAATCGGTTAGGAACTTGCTCGCACGATCGCCCTTCTTCAAACCGGCGGCGCGAACGGCCGTATTCAGGAAAGTCGCTGGCGTGTTCTTGCCGCGCGCGATGGATGGAGCCTTGCCCGCCCCGGTGTTCGCCGGAGCGGGCTTGGCACCTCCTACTTGCGGGGCTTGCCCGCTTTCGGTCGGCAGGGTTTGTTTTTGCCCATTGGAAGGAGGCTTCCCAGCCGCAACGGTCGGCGCCTGCGGTTGATTCCGAGACGCGCCAACGTCTTTTTGACCGGACGCCGGGGCCGCCGGCTGGGAAGTTGATTCAGTCGCGCCGGAAGAAGCCTTTGCGCTCGGAAACTGCTTCACAGTCTCGAGCACGTCCTTGATCGGCGCGTTGAGGCGGATGACGCGAATCGGCGAGTCCGGCGCGTCCTCGAGCTTTTGCACCCACTGATGATGACCGTCGACAACGTAGCCGTCGCTCGAGATCAGGATTGCGCGGTCGCCCTGACCATCGAACTTGCGGGCCTTCTCCACTTTCGCCGGAGAAAACTCGGCCTGGGTCGGCTTCAACCCACCGGGAAGAATCTCCTCCTCGGTGGATTCGACGCCGCGGCCCTTGAGGAACTGGGTGAGCGCGCCGCGGTGTTCCGCCTTCACCTGCGGCATGTCCGCGCGCGGGATTCCGAGCGTGCCCGATTCTTGGGAAAACGCCGTCCACTCCTCGTCGATCTGCTCGCCGGCAACGGGGCTCGTTTCGCCCTCGGGTTCTCCGTCGCCAAGGGAAGTCACCTCGTCCTCGATCGCTCCGATCTGCTTGTTCAGCTCGGCGAGGCGGGCCTGTTCCTCCGTGGTGCGCTTCTTCTTGCCCTCCAATTTTTCGGCCTCGAGCTGCAAGCGCGAGTAACGGGCGCCGTTCTTCTGCCAGTAGGAAACCTGGGCTTCGTTTCCATCGGGAAGCTGTTCCTTCGCGTCCTCGGGGGAAAGTTCATCATCGACCACACCGGCCGGCGGCGCGGAAGGCACAGGTTTCTGCGACGAGTTATCCGGCGTCGCTCCCTGCGCAGATTCGTCCGCGCCGCCGGAAGTTGTGGCGATGCGCGTCTTGCGCATGTCGGGAACAAAACCGGCGGGAAGTTTGCTTTGTGCGTCGCGCAGGCCCGTGCCTTCGATCGTCACCTCCTTGCCGGAAGCATCGAAGAACGTGAACGACTGCGTAGCGGGCGCGGGCTGGGCGGCGGGTTCCTGTTCGGCCTGCGGAGCGGAGGCCGTTGCCGGCGGCGGTTGTGCCGGCTGCGCCGGAGCCCCAGGTTGCGGAGGCGGCTGCTCACCGTTCTGCCGCACTTTGTTGCCGCGCTGCACGGCGTCGGCAATGCGGCGCTGGCGAGCCGCGTCGTTCCCGCCCGTGAGCCCGAAAAGGGCGCTGAAAAGCGCGCCCGTGATGCCGCCGACGGCCGCGCCTTCTGCGGTCCCCTCGCCCACGTCGCGGGTAGGGTCGTAGGCGACGTTGCCGAAGTCGCCGCGAGCGGCCATGTTCTCGAGCGTGCCCTGAACGAGTTCTTGCGCGGACTCTTCGCCGGCTTCGGAAATGATGTCGACCAGGTAGCGCCGGCCCTCGCCACGCAGCCACTTGGTTGCCGACTCAACGCCACCGCCGGCCGCTTCGCCCAGCTTCTTGAGGAAGGTTTGGCCAGCCGGCACGCCGGCGATTTTCTTCGCCCAACGCTGAACCGGGGAGATTGCTTCGGTCGGACCAACAATCAGGGCGCCGATGACTTCCGCCTGGTTCACACCGCGGCGGGCTTCTTCGGCGGTGATCTCGCCGTTCTTCACCATTTCGGTGAACCGGATCTCCGCCTCGCGGCGCATGGAGTTGCCGGTTTGCGCGCCACCCGCGACGCCAGCGGTCGCAAGCGCGACGCCCTTGAGCGCCTTGTCGGATGCGCCCATGAGCTTGCCGATCCGCAATGCGGCGGTCGTCGGCACCATGAAAGAAAGAGTCGAACCGAGGCCTTGACCGAGCTGACCGCTGAACGATTCGCCCAGATTCTCGGCGACTTCCTTCGGGACGCCCTCGAGGCCCCAGGATGCCGCTTCTTCGCGCATGGCGTCGGCGAACTCCTTCGCGCCAGCCTGAGCCGCCGGATCGTTGCCGGCCACGCGCAGCGCATTTCTGGCCACGAACTCGCCCATGTCGACCAAGCCGCCGCCGGCACCCTCGCCGATGCGGCCGAGAAAGTTCTTGGCGTATTCGAGCGCAGTCGGGTCGCGCGTGATGTCGACCACGCGCTGACGCAAGCCGTCGCTCGGCAGCGCAGCCATGCCCCTGCCGAACATTTCCGCCAGGCGGTCCTTCTTTTGCAGGAGCGCCTTGCGCATGTTTTCACCCGTGGTCGGCATCGCCGCCACTTCCTCGGCGTCCTTCATCTGCCTGTGCAACTTGACGAGCAGCAGCGGCGTAATCGGCCCCTCCTCTGGCATCATGCCGGGCTGAGCCGCCTGACCAGGCACAGCGGGAAGCGCGGCCGAAGGCTGCGGCGCAGCGGGCGCGGGCTGGGCGGCGGCGGGTGCCGCGGGTGCCGCGGGCGCGGCGGCTGTCGTTGCCGGCGTGGGCTGGGAAAGATCCAAGACGCCTTGGCGTTGCAGGCTGATTGCCGCGAGCTGGCCGAGCGACATTTCGTTCTCGTCGCTGGCTTTCTGGACGCGAGCAATCTGCTCCTGAATTCGCTCCCACTTGTCGATCTTGGCCTTGTAGATGGGCTCTACCTCAGCCAACCGCTTTTGCGCCTCGAGCGCATCGGGGGTGAACTCACCCGCCACCAAGGTCGTGAGCGCGCCGCGGATCGTCCCAACTCGCTCGCCGGCTTTCTTGCGCAAACCGTCGAGCTCGGCGCCCATCTTCGGCATGAACGTCTTGTCGGGGTTCTGCAGGAGCTTCCCCGTCATCGGGTCGCGGTGGAAAAGATCGGCCCCCTCAGTATCGAGGAACTTGTCGCGCAACTGTTCGACGGCCTGCTTCGCGTAGCCGAGTTGCGTCTTTTGCTGCGTGAGCCGCGTGAACTCGGCCTTGTAGGGGTCGGCCCCGGCCGCGTCAGCGCGCTGGAAATCGTTCACCAGGGAGCGGGCTCCCGGAGTGAGGATGTTCTTTTCTGCGTAAGGGTCGGACGCCGAGTCGTCGGCGCCCGTCGAGAACGGATTACGTTGGGCCATTTCAGTTGGTTCGGCGCGGATCCAACTCCTCGGCGGCTTTCTGATAGCCTCGCGAGACGCTGGGGGCTCCGACGATCTCTCGGTTTGCCGTGCCGAGGTTCACGGGGTTCCGCCCGTAGAGTCCGCCTTGCGGCGGGCGGGAATTCCAAATCGCCCGATCGGTGCCACGCTGCCAGAGCGTGCTTGCGGCGGTGGCAAAGCCGACCGCAGGAGCGCCTGGCGATGGGCGCGCGCCTGTGGCCTGTGCCAACAGTTCGCCGCTCGAGACTTTCGACACGTCGGATGCGGCGTCAGCCGGCTGGGGAGCGGCGGGCGAAAAGTTCAAGCGCGGCACGTTTCTCGTGAAGCCGAATTGATCGAGCTTCGGGTCGAGAGCCAACGGCTGCTTGCTGGGGGTGGTCGGGACCGAAGTTCCGCCCATGCCCAGCTTTGCGGTCGGGGAAGTCGTCTTGTCAGCCTGGGCGGCGGCGGCGGGCGGCGGCGGGACCTGGCCAGCCGGCGGCGCGGCGGGCGCGGCGACAGCGGGCGCGGCGGGCGCGGCAGCAGGCGCTGGCGCAGGCTGGGCGGCGGCAGCGGGCGCGGCGGCGGCGGGCGCGGCGGCGGCGGGCGGCGGCGCGCCAATCGGCCGGAAAAACGCCAACGCCTCCTCGCGCGTGCCGAAGTCGCGAATCGTCGAACGGGGACCGCCGCTGGCGGTGCGGACCGCCCCATCCGGCATCGTGCGCATGGCAAAGCCCTGGGGCTTGCTTTCGGACGGCGCCGCGGCGGCGGTAGAAACGGGCTTGCCGGGTTGCGCCTGGCTGGCGCTGGGCTCACCCGCCGCGGCCGGCGTGGCGCCGGGCTGCATCTTCGAGCCGTCCGGGTTGCGGCCGTGCTGCGCGAGCGTGCTTTCCATGCCCGCGTAGTAGCCTGCCGCGGCCGTCGCATCGCGACGCCCGAGCGCGCCAGCCTCTTCTTCCGCGGCCATGATGCGCGAGATCCCGCCGCCCTCGATCCGCTTGCCGCTCTTCATTTCCATCTCCTCGAACGCGCGGCGGTCCTTGAGGAGTTGCACCTCCGCCGACGTGCGCTCGCTCGGCTTCTTGCGGAGGACGTTTTCGACCGACTGGCTGTGCGGGGGAACAGCCACGCGGTTCATGCCGTAGCCCTCGCCGCCGGCCTTCTCGGGCTTGCGGCCGGAAGGTTGGCCGGCCTTGGCACCCTCGCGCACGGTGAATTTCGGCGCGCTGCCGGCCGGGGCGAACGGATTTTGGGCCTGCCACTGCTCGAGCATGGTTTTGGCCTGCTCTTCGTCGGCCACCTCAATGGGACCGCTGCCGTTCGCGTTGAAGAAACCGTAGCGCATGGCCTGAAACTACCAGCGCCGCGCGCGGCCGGGGCGGTTGCATTTCCCTATCCCGTCACCTTCCGCCGAAAGCCGTCCGGCGCCATGTAGCGCGGATCCCGCCGCATGCGGCTCAAGTCGATGCCGCGCACCGCTCCGGCCCGGTATTCCGTCGCGCCACTCAAGCAGTAGTTGCCGATGCACGCCGCCATCACCGTGTCGTCGTGCTTCGATGGCGCCGCCTCGCACAGGCCGTTGTCCTTGATGATGAAGCTGCGGTGTTCCTCCACAATCAGCGGGTCGTAGATCATCACCTCCTGGTTGCGCAGCCGCGGCGCCCACTCGTCGATGATCCACTTCTTCGTGAGCTTGTCGGTCTGCCAGCCGAAGGCCTCGAGCTTGTCCTGCTCGCTCTCCTGTTTCTTGCGCGCGACGTGCGCCTCGCGCCTGAACACGTTGCACCCATATTTGTTCACGAGGAGCTTGACGATGTGCAGGCCCGAGTTGTTGACCTCGGGGACCACGAGGCAGTTGCCGTAGTAGAACGCCAGCGCGGCCGCGATTTCCGCGAGCACGTCCGTATCAAGTCGGCTGCGGTGGTGCGCGACGATTGCCTGCCGAATCAGCGTCCCCGCCGCATCGACGTAGGGCGCGCGGTGAACCTGGATGGAGTGCCAGTCCGGGTCCGGCGTCGTCCCGCCAATTTGCTGGTCCTCGCCCGTGCAGGTGTCGATCGACACGAGGTAACGGCAACCGATGCGCGGCTCTTCCCACCGGCTGATGCTGCCGCGCGCGTCCGGGATCCAGATTGTGACCTTCCTCCCCTCTTGAAGGATGAGGTTGCCCGTCTGCCGGTCCTGCTCGCTGCGCTTCGCGAACTCGAGCATGTCCGCCAGCGCCTCCTCGTCGAAGCGCATGCGGCTCGAGGATAGGAACGCGCCTTGCGCGCTGCTCGGGTATTCCTGCCGGAACTTGCCGATGTCGCCCTTGTAGTCGTTGCGGATCTTCTTCCGCCGCCAGTTCAGTTGCTCGAGAGAAACCCGGTAGAGCTTCTGTTCCAGGATCTCGTCGGCCGTCATGCTCCGCTCGAAATTGCGGCGCTCGTCGTCGTCGCGGAACGGCGTCGCCGCGTCCGGGAACTCATACCAGGCCGCGAAAACCTTGTGCCAGTCGTTTTCCGCCCACCAGGTATCGTGAAACCACCCGCTTGCGCCCTTCGCCGTCGACGTGGCGAATCCCAGGCTGTGCGGTCCCTCCTTGTAGAACGCGCCGAGCACGGCCGTCGTCGGGTCCTTCGTCTCCGAAGCGGGAAAGTAGGCCACCTCGTCGAGGTGCAGCACTTGCACCGTGCCCGAGCGGCCGGCGTTCGACGATCCAGCCGTCTCCTTCCACCACTTCGACCCGTTCGACAGCGTGATCTCGTCCGCCATGTCGCCGCCCGGCGCGAAATTCGGCTGGCCGTCAGCGTAGGGAAATTCGTCCGCCTGCGCGTAGCGGCGGAACATTTCAAACACCTTGTCGCTCGTGCTCTGCACGTCGCCCATGAGCGCCCCGTTCAGGTTCGGGTGTCGCCGCATGTGATGGTAGCAAATCGCCTCCGCGATCGTCGAAGCGCCCTTCTGGCGGGGCTTGAGGATCATAATGAGGCACGGCCGGCCCTCGAGCTGACACTTCCGGTAATGCTCGATGACTCGGAGCTGCAGGATGTTCGGCTCGAGTCCCTTCTTGGGCATGCCGTCGATGCCCTTGAACTTCGCGAACCGCCGCGCCCACACCTCGAAATCCTCGAACAGGAGCGCGGCCAGGTCCTCAACCGGCAACGTCTCGAATCGCTTCTTCCAGAGTTCTTGCTCCTCTCGTGTGAATGGCTGCGGCGCGTCGTTACTCACGCCCTGAAACTACCCTGCCGCCGCCGACCGCGGGCGGTTGCATTTTCACCGCGGGGGCGGACACAGCCGACTAAGACACCTCTGCTTGTGAACCTCGCACAACGACACCATTTCGCTCGTCGACATGCCGGCGTTGTAGAACGCGGTCCAATACTGATGCGGCTTGTCGTCCCACAAAAGCAGAATGAGCGCCTTGGACGGCGGGCCGTCCGCGTCTGTGCGCACGCGAGCGAGCGCTTCCTCGAGCGCCCGCTCCGGCGTCATGTCGAGTGATGAATCGGGTTCGATCACGGGATGAACTTGAGCTTGCTCTTCAAGAACGTGTAGGCGTGCAGCACGACCACCCACCACCACACGATCTTGACGTTGCCGCCGTGGATCTTCGGCCGCTGCGCGTTGTAGCCCCACGCCACCCGCACCGCCTTGCCGTCCTCGTGATGCACGTCGATCAGCCTGTTGTCGCGCGATTTCTCGCGCACTTGGTCCGAGTGGTTGCCGAACTCGATGTCGACGAACTTGCCGCGTCCGCGAATCACGCAGTTGCGCCAGGTGTTGTGCGAGCTGCCGCCCTTGCAGGTGATTGCGACGTGTTGGCCGGCCGCGATGATGCACCGCTCGAACAGATTCCCCATGCACCGATTGTTGAGGTCCAGGCCGTCCTCCTTGTTCAGGCTCTGCCCGTCGATCACGCAGTCCTTGAAGTGATACATCGTCGCCTTGTGCAGGCGCACGATGTCGTCGAACTGCTCCGCCAGCGGCGGCGTGAAAACGCCCCCGGCCACCTCATACATGCTCGAAACCGGCGAGCGCGGCGCCGACCGATCCGGGTCGCTGCATTTGCCCTCTTCGTAGAACGAGAGGTAGTTCTTATCCTTGTCCTGCGTGAGTATGCTCATGGGTGTGTTTCTGTTTCCGTTGTTTTTTCTGCCACATCAGCACGTCGTCTCTCACGAGTTCGTCCGTGTCTGAAAAATACGTGTAGCGTTCGCCGTTGAACCGGATCCCGCCGTAATACCTCGCGATGCTGAACTGCGACGTGCTCACGCCCTCGATACCGAACGGCGTCTTGCGATGCAGCGGGCAATCCTCGAGGCCTTTCAGCCGGCTCTTCGTCGCGGCGCTCATGGATAGACCTCCTCGATCGCCCAGCCGCCGCCGTCCTTCTTCCGCCGCTTCGTGACCAGGTGGAACTTGATCCAGGGGAACACTCGCGCCGCGACCTTTACTTTCACGCCCGCGTCATCCCGCATGAATCCCTTAGTCTCGAACGCCAGCACCTTGTCCGCCGCGTCCACAACGACGAAATCAGGGGTGTATCTCACACCGTTCGCCAGCATCAGCGTCAAACCCTGCGCGTAAATCAGGCACTCGTCCGGTTTCCACTCCTCGCGCAGGAACGCATGAAACTCCTGCTCGAGCTTGTTCGGTCCCTTCGTGTCCTGCTTCAACAGCCGCCTCCCCTTCGGCGCCACGTCCGGCACCGTGAACGTCCGCACGACCTTCGCCGGCTCTCCTCCTGCCGCCTCGCGCTCGATCTCGCTCACCAGCATCGACGCCTTTTCCACGCCGAACAGGCCCGGATTCAGCTTCCGCACAGCGTCGCTCACTTTCAGCGACCCAACGTCTGCATGTCGCCCGCTCATGGCCGCACTCTCCTCCTGAACCACTGCCCTCTCGCCTCAACCGCATCCACCGCATGCCCGTGAACTCCGCGCACCGCCTGCCAACCGCCGTTCACGTTCACGTCGTCCGTGTAGCGACTCGCCTGCTCACCCTCGCGCAGGAAGCGGTAGAAGTCGCCAGGCTGCACGTTCAACTTCACCCTCCGCGTGTCGTTCCCGCGTTCCGGCGCATCCTCCGGCATCTGCATCACCTCCCCGCCAGCCTGCGCCTCCCACGGCCCGATCAGGCCCAGCACGAACGAGAACGCGAATTCCTTCACGCCCTGCAGCATCTTCAAGTTCGTCACCAGCGTCACCGGCACCCACACCCAGGCCGTGCTCTTCTCCGGCTCCGTCCGCGCCGGCTCCTCGCCATCGCGGAGCTCGACGCCGTAGCGCACCCCGATGTAGGGCCTGCCCGAGTAGCCGGTCAGCGGCCCGATCTCGCCAATCAGCCGAAACCGCTCCGCCGGCAGATCCAATCCCGTCTCCTCCCGCAGCTCCCGCCGCGCGCCCTCGAGCGCCGTCTCACCGGCCTCGACGTGTCCGCCAGGAAATTGCCACAGCCCGCCGTGCCCGGCCGCGTTCAACCGCCGGCTAATCGCGAACATCCCCTTCCGGTAGAGGATCACGCTCACGCCCCGCGGTAACTGTTCGGTGTGCTCGTTCATGGCCGCACCTCGATCAGCGCCTCGATCGCTTCGATCGTTTTAGTTCGATCCTCGCCCTCCGGCATCATCGCAAGCACCGCGCTCTTCATCGCCACCAGCTCTTCCACGGTGTCCGCACCAACCATGTGGGCCAGCGCCGCCCGCACGCGATGCAACTTCGCCGCCTTCACCGACGCATCCCGCGTCGCCTCGAAATTCTGCCGCATCAACTGCGCGTCGTTCACCACCAGCGCCTCCACCAACTCCGGCAGCTTCGCCCGCAACACCACCCCGCTCACACTCCCGTCGTCGCAAATGAACGCCCGCTCCCCGATCGCCTTCCCAATCCGGTCAAGCAACCCCTGGTAATACGCGACGTTCTCCATCTGCCGCGCGCTCTCGCACATCCACACCGCAATCCGCCCGGCCACCGCCTCCGCGAGCGTCGCGTCCATCTCCTTCCCCTTCGTCGACTCGTCGCACCAGCACTGCGCAGCGGCCATCCGCGCCTCCTCCATGAATTGCTCCGGCGTCAGCTTCGCCTTCGCACTCGTCTCACTCGCGTTATTCGTCGTCGGTTCCATTTTTTTCAGGGGTTAAGGTTCACGTTGAAATTTCTCACTGCCGCGGATCCCGCAGGATCTCACCGCCGCTTTGGCTCCACACCGTCAGCGCCCTCACGAGCGCATGCTGCTTCCTCCAATCCGCCCCATGCAGATAGTCGGGCATCAACAACACTCGCGCCTTTCTCGGACTCTGCCCTCGCACCTGCCTCTCGTCCCTCACCAACACCGCCTCAACACCAGGCCTCACTCTCAGCACGCGGCAGATCCGGCGAAACTCGAACTCGGAAAAAGTCACCACCAACAGCAGGCGATCATCACCACCCTCCCGCTCTTCTTTCGCGCGCTCGAGCAACGCCACTTCAAGCTCTCGAAAGTTCGCGAATTTTTTTTCACGGGTCCCCTGTTCCGATTTTTGGGTCCCATTTTTTTGGTTGGGTCCCCCACTTTTTTTGTCCGGGTCCCTGGAAACAAGAGGGCCAGGGGTGTCAGACGCATACGCGCCCACTTGCGCCGCTACGGGGTGCGAGAAAAAGGGGTGTGGGGGGGTGTGAGGCATGAAAACGAGGACCAGGTTCGCCAGGATGGCGTCAGAACGGGGTATCTTCGTCGTCGTCGGCGGTGAAACCCGTGCTCGCGGGCCTCGGCGCACCCTGCGCGGGCTCTTCCGTGGCCCTTTTCGGCGGCTCCTTGGGCTTCACAGTGCCCGAAACGAACTTTTTGCCCGATCCGTTGCGCGGTTCGCGTATCCAGCCGGCCAGTTCGTAGGTCTTGCCGTCGACCGTGACCTCGCCGCGGTAGTCGGGGCGCTTCGGGTTGTCGCCCTTGTCGTTTCGGCGCAGGATGAACGTGTTGTTGCTGTCGTAGGCCATGAGATTGGCGCGGTTTTGGCTAAGTTTTGGCGTCCGTAGAGTGGGAAGCTCCTGACTCAGACTCAGGAAGTCTCCGGGCCTCACTCGATTTAACCTCCTCAACAGGCGTGGCTTGCTTCATTTCCGGCCGCAGACCGGCAATCGCCTGCATCACGGTCAGCAATCCATGCGCCGCGCTGGGGTCCTCGGTGAGCAGTCGCGCGAGATCCGCCCGCGTGAGCCGTGGCGCGCCCGGCGGCGCCCCGTTGTTCGTGACCTCGATTGCCTGCCGGGGCTTGCCGATGCCGAATTCGAGCAGCTTGACCGTCGCCGCGAGCTGCACCGGGAGGTTTGGTTGCTCCCCGTAGATGATCCCGTTGTCGTCGCGGCCGATCCGAACGATTTCTTTCGCCTCCGTGAGTTGGAGGAGCTTCGCCTTGAGGCTTTCGACCTCGCCGTCAGTGAGGACGAGGCTTTGCAGGGTTCGCTCTACGCGCTCTTTGGCCGTGCTGCCCATGTCTGGACCCCGACCCCTAGCCGTTGCTGGCTGGTGCGGCGGGAAATCGGCGGGCGCGTCGGCATGTGAGACGTGTCGGAAACCTATTTGGGCAAGTCAACGGTAAAGCGAACGGCCGGCGGGCTGTGGAAGAGGCTGGGAGGCGCTGAGTGCGAGGATGAAGCGGAGTTGATGGACAGTCCGGGAGGCTGGCCGCGGGCGCGTGAGCGAGGCTGTGAGGTTCCAAACTGGGGGCTTGACGGGATCGGTCGAAAACCCCTCTTAGAATCACCCGTGCAACCCCAGAGGCGAGAGACAGGGTGAGCTACGCGCGGATTGAGAAAGAGGCGGTCGTGTCAGTGTGGGCGACATTGCGCCGAACCAGCTCGAAGCATGTGGGCGAGTTATTTCGTGCTTGCGGGTAATAATTCGCAGTCTAGGTTTCTGAGCAATCGGGGCAATTCCGCCTCGGTGAAACGAACAAGGAAACGACAATGACGACGATGAAAGACGGGCACACGAAGAGCGCGCGCGACGAGAGTGCGGAGCAGCGCGAGAAGATGCTGGCCGCGGTGGTGGCAGCGGCGGCGCGCGAGAGCGATCTGGATGCGGCGGTGGCGCTGGTTCAGGCGGCACTCGGGCAGGATGACGGCGGGCCGGCTGGGCTGTATTTCAGTGGCCGGCCGGAGGGCGAGTGGGAGCTGTTGTCGGAGGGTGCGCGCGTGGGGTTGCTGTCGCAATACGTGCTGTTCGAGGAGGAGCAGGCGGTGAGTTCGGCGGTGGTGGAGAAGGCATGTGCGGCGGCGCGGGCGCTGGTGGAGTTCGCGAACGCGAACGGGCGAATCAACCTGACTGGGAAGCTGGCGGAGGCGGTGAGGCTGGCGCGTGAGTTCGTCGAGCGTGACGCGAAGGCTGGCGAACGCGAGGTGGCGGAGCTGGCGCTCGCGAACGCGGTGCGGATTGCTGGGGAGCTGGGCAATCGGCGCATGGTGGACATGGGCAATCCGGCGGTGGTGGAAATGGTGGAGGGCGTTGCGCGGGCGATGGCGCGGGTGGAGAGCGAGGACGAGAGCGGGGAAATGTGGGGCAATGGGCGGGCAACGATGGACTGGGAATCGGCGTGCGCGACGGCGGCGAACGCGGTGGAGGCTGCGGTGGTGGAGAATCGTCGCGAGCCGTCGGGCGGGTGGGATGTGTGGATGCGGCGAGTGATCTACGGGGAGGCGATGGGCGGATGATGTCGAAACGGGCGAAGGCCCGTCGTGCGGCGGTGGCGCGCCGTGCCTGATGAGACAGCCAATAACCAACGAACAAGGAACAGACCATGAAGAAGCAGACGACAATGAAGCAGACGAAGGGCGCGAAGCGCCGGGCGAGCTATCGCTGGGGCGTGGAGAGCTACAAGACGAAGGCTGCGCTACTGGGCGCGGTGGCGGCGCATTGCGCGAGCGAGTTGACGGACTCGGAGCACGCGCTGGGCGAAGTGTGGCAGGGGAAGAAGCTGCACAATCTGGCGATCCGCGCGGAGCTTGTGCCGAGCACGGGCGACGAGCGGCAGCGGCAGAAGCGGAAGCGCGCGGGCGATCTGCCGCCGGGCATCTACATCACGATGGAGGGCGGGCTGGTGCAGGGCGTGAACTACGTCGGCACGCAGGAGACGCGCTTGGGCGATCTGCATGTGTTCGTGGTGGACTTCGATGTCGAGGGCGCGGACCCGGAGGACTACGTGACGGTGGCGAGCGAAACGTCGGAGCCGGTGAGCGGGTTCGTGAGTTCGCTGGTGCTGCCGAAGCTGGGCGCGCAATGCGATGCGGCGCGGCTGGTGCGGGCGGCGTTGGATAAAGGAGTGCCCTTGCATTGAGGAGGCCGAAACCGCGCGCCGTGCGCGGTCCGTGGGTATCGCCCACGCTGACGAGGCCAGAAGCCCGAACGAACAAGGAACAACGACGAAAATGACGACCAACAACGACAACAACACGATGAAGCTGCGCGCGAGCCGCGTGCAGATGGACGGCTTGGATGGGGATTTCGCCTGCTACGTGGAGCATGATGCGCACTGGAACGGGTTTGCGTGCCCGTGGTTCACGCAGGAGGAGGCGCAACGGGTGATCGGAGCGATGCACGCGCTTGGGCTGTTGAGCGAGTGCTCGCAGGTGCTGGAAGCGCCGGGGGTGGTGAAAGAATTCGTGTGCAAGTTCGCCGAACCCGTGGACTTGGAGCCTTGGAGGTTCGAGGGCGAGGAGTTCGCGGTGCTGGGGCGGCTGTTCCCGGTCGGCAATCGCGGCTGGTGCTGGTCGGAGGTCGGCGGATCGGTGAATCCGAAGTGGCCGCTGGCGATCAACGGGATTGAGGACCTGCGGACGCTGCTGGTGGAGTTGAAGGCCTTCAATCAGGTCTATCACTTCGACGACAATCCGGCGGAGGTGGTGTGGCTTGGTGATGTGCGGACCTTCAACGACAACGAGGCGGCGCTGCTGCGGAAGCTGATGAAGGACTGCGAGCGCTTCGGCGGGGTGTGGAAGATGATGGAGGAGGAGCGTTCGCAGGAGTGCCACAAGCTGATGGGAATTGCCCCGCCCGAGCCGGAGGAGCCGGAAGGGGCTATTCCTGCGCCAGCGCATGATCCGGCGGCAGTGTTCGGCGTGGCGCTGTCGCTGCACGAGGCGGCAGCGGTGAAGCGCTACAACGTGAGCGAGGCCTACAACGGCGCGGACGAGTTCATGCGGCAGTGCATGAGAGTCGGCGAGGTGTTCGAGCGGTGGGCGTGCGCGAACGTGGACTTCGACCAACTGGACGACGTGTGGCCCTACCTGCTGCAAGACAAGTTCCACGAGGCGGTGGCGCGCCTGTATGGCGAGCGCTGGGCGGTGTGCGGGCTGCGCGAGTTCTCGGAATTCAACTGCCCGATGGTCGCGAAGGCGCTGGGGCTGACGATGAAGGGAGGGGCCTGAAATGAGCACGACGCAAACAAACGCGGAGACGTGGGGCCTGTATCATGTGAACACGCGCGACGGCACGACGTTGCGCTTCAAGCACTGCGGCCGACTGACGCGCGAGGAGGCGGAGAGCCGAGCGAAAGAGCTGCGCTTGGGACAGGCGCGCGGCACGGCCTATTCCCGCGGGGACGATTGGGACGTGCGTGCAATGCGGGATCAGGAAGGCGGTGCGCGATGAACGACAACCGCGAAGAGTCGGTGACGTGGGGGACGGCCGCGCTGGGCGTGCTGTTCTTCGTCGTGCTGGGTCTGCTTGGGCTGCTGATGATGGCGATGTGATGTCGAAACGCGGCACGAGCCGCGTCGGGCGGTGGGTGGCTCCCCTGCCCCTGATGAGACAAGCCACAACCCAACAAAGAAAGAACAAGGAAACATGAACACGACGATCAACGGCGCGCTCGGCGCGTCCTACACCAACACGGCCGAAGGCTTCCGCCAAGACATCGAGCGCATTGCGCGCGAGACGGGTAAACACCCATTGGCGGTGTTCGCGGCGTGGCAGCGCTACGCGCGGGCCTGCGAGAGCGGGGATCAAAGCCCGGTCCTTGGCGAGTTCGAGGAGCAATACAAGGCGAACCCGCAGGAGCCGGAGTTGCAGAAGTGGGAAACCGGCGAAGGGCTCGGGCCGCGCATGGTGAAGGCCTTCAACGACGCGGTGAAAGCCGCATCATGGGCGGCGCGCGGCACGACGGAACTGACGGGCATCATCGAGAAGCCGGAGACGCACAAAACGGGCATGGTGTTCGTGCAGATGTTCGGCGGGCCGGTGCATGGCGGGTGGATACCCACGCAACTGGACATCCAGTCGCGGCTCGGTCACGTCATCACGGCCAAGAACTACAAGGAGTTTGTCGAAGCGTTCCAAGCGGCCGAACGCTGGTTTTCGGCGAACCCGATCATCGTCGACAAGCGCGTCAGCCAAGCGGAGCACGACGAGGAGGAGCGCAAGCGCGAGGAGTTCATCAAGCGCAACGAGGAGGAGAACAAGCGTGCGGCGCAGGCGCAAAGTGACCAGGTTGCGCAGGCGCGGGCGAAATACCCTTGGGCGAAGCAGGACGGCAGCGAGCACGCGCGCGGGGCTGCGAACCTCAAGACGCTGCTCGCGATGACGTTCCCCGGCGTGGATTTCACGGTGCGTAGCGAAAGCTACTCGGGCGGCTCTTCGATCCGCGTCGGCTGGGAGCTCGGGCCGACGGAAAAGGAGGTTAAGGCGATCACCGGCCTGTTCGAGCAACGGAGCTTCGACGGGATGACCGACTCGGAGAGTCAGAACGAACACAACGCCGGGTATTACCGTTGGCTCGGCGGTGCTGGCTACGTGTTCGAGAATCGCAGCCTCACCCCGACGACGATCGAGACGGTTGCCAGCGCGCTTGTCGCGCATGGCTACGCGCGCGGCGAGGCCTACCGGCAGGATCAGGACACGGCCGACCGCGTGGCCTTGGACATCCTGACCGGAACGAGCCTGCCGGCCGGTGCGGTTGTTACGGGCGTCGAGCGACGCGCCGACGGCGACGAGGGCGAGGGACACGGCTTCGGCCGGTATTACCGCCTGACGTTCACCAAGCCGGAGGTTTCGGCCGTTGCCGCTGCGCCTGTCACGTCGGCGAGCGGCGTGACGGTGACGCGCAACGAGGCGAAGGGCGGCGTGGAGATCCGCTTTCCCGCGAAGCCTGCGCAGGCGACGATCGACCGCGTGAAGGCTGCCGGCTTCCGGTGGTCCCGGTTCTCGGGCTGCTGGTGGGCGAAAGCGAGCGAGCGCACCCTGGCGTTCGCTTACGGGCTGGCGGGCAAGCCGGTCGAGGGCGAGAACGCCACGCCGGCGAGGGACGCGAAGCCGGAGCCGGTGATGGTGCGCGATCCGGGCGAGGACGCGGCCGACCGCTGGGCGGAAATCCACCAAAACGGGCTCGCGTGCAATGCGTGAGGCAGGCCGAAACCCCTTCGGGGGTCCGTGCGTAGTGCGCACGCTGACGAGGCCAGACGACTCGAACCACAAACGAACAAGGATCCAGAACGATGAAACAGAAGTTTAACCTCTACGCTCCGAACGGTAAGCCGATTGTCGGCACGTCGGAAACCATGCTCACGCTGCGGGGCTTCAACTGCTACGGCCGCAATCCCGACGGCTCGCTCCAAATCGAGGCGAACGATTACTACAAGGATTTCCCTGAGACGGAGGAGCAGAGGCGCGACGCGCGCGGCGTGCTGCTGTTCCAAGACGAGAGCGGTATCGACTGGCCGGAGGACTACCTCAGCCTCGAAGGCGAGACGTTGAAGCCGACGCCGGAGCGGGTGGAGGGGATGGCGGAGCACGATCTCGACGCGCGCGAACTCGCCACGGTCCTGGCGGCGCTACGCTACTGGGCTCGCCACCAAGCGGGATCCGTCGGCAAAAGCCCGAACCCGCTCCCGGAGGACGACATCGCCAGTGACGGCGGCACGCTCGAACCGATGCGCGCCGACGAAATCGAGAAGCTGTGCGAGCGCCTGAACACGGAGGGCTGACACCATGAACCCGAATAAAACCACCGCGGAGGCGCCGAAGGGCCTCGTGCTGCGCAAAGCAGGCGAGCTAACGGCCGACTTGCACGTCTACGAACTCGAGCGCTGGGAAGGCGGCGTGCTTCACTCGTGCGGGACAAAGCTCGCCGCGTCCGCCGAGACTGCGCTTTGGCAATTCTTCCCCGATCCGCGCGCCGTGGGCTTCTCCTGGATCACTGGGCCGGTCGTCACGCAGCGCCTGGCGCGGAAGTTCCGGCTTCGCCACCGCAAGCGCCTGCCCGGCGCCGGCCGCAAACGCACGTCAAACCTGGTCGGGGTCACGATCTGGATGCACCCGGACGGCGCGGAAGAACTCGCCCGGCGCGCAGCCGAAGCGAAACTAGGACAGGGACGCTACATCGAGGAGAAGTGTTTCGGGATCTCGTTCGATGCGAAATAAACCGCCTGAATTCAGGTCATCGGCCCGCCCGGATGCAGGTCCCGGCGGGCCTTTTCTTTGGTGGGGCGCCGCCTCGATCGCGTATCGCTCGTTATTCGAGAATAGGTGTTAGACACCCTCGAAAATGAAGCAATACAGGCCCTTGTTTTTACGAAAAGGGCCGAAAACGTGAACCCCGGACCACCTTGCGATGATCCGGGGCCGAACAAGGAACGGGAGACGAAGCCCGCGCCTAAGACCTCACAAATGCGTGCGGCGCGCTTTGTCGTCAAGCCCTGGCCGAACAGTCGCTAGACCGGACCCTTCGGGCCGGTCAGCTCCGCGTTGGGCGAAAGAGCCGCCTTCGCTTTTTCGTAGATGCGCTCCGCTTCGGCGGCGATGCCGTGCTTGTCGTCGTCACCCCAGAACGCACGTTGCGCGATTGCGTCCTCTTCGAGCGTGTCCACCGCCTCCTTGAGCGCCAGCCAGCCGGCGGCCATGCGCTCACCGTGGGCGTAGGCGTTGACTAGGCTTACCTCCAGCCGGCGGGCATGAGCTGAGTAGAGGGCGACGATCTCGTTGATCGTGTCGGCCGTGCTTCCCCTCAGCATGTGCGAGGTCACGATGCTCTGCGCCATTCGGTCCACGCAGTCGGTTCGCGGAGTGGGCGTCGAGCCGCCCAACCCAGCGGCCACAGCACCAACGCCCGGCGTCTGCACTTGTTCGGGCGCTGCGCGTGCGCTCTGGCTCTCGGCCTGTCGCTTATTTTCAGTCTCCCACTCGCCGTGCGAGGCGTCGTCGATTGTGCGTTTGTCGCTCATAAATTATTCTCCGTTCGTCGGGCGTGGCTGATCCGCGCCGTTCTGCCGCACCCACAGGCCGTGCTCCGTGGCTTTCCACAGGTGATTCCCGTTGATCCACGCCTCGCATTCTTCGCGGGTCTTGAAGTGGATCGCTTCGTGAATGTTCGTCGTGCCGAGTTCTTGGCCCAGCTCTCCGAGCTTGCCGAGCATTCGAGGTTCCTTGAGCGCGTAGTAGCCGGGATAGTTCGGGGCTTCGGCGCACCACACAAAGAGGGCCGAACCCACGGCCACACTCAACGCGGGGCGACGAGTTGGTTTGGATCTGCTCATAGCTTGTAACCGCGCTTGAGGAGTTCGTCGCTGAGGGCGTTTGCCGCCGGCATCATCCCCGTCCCGTAGCGCCAGGCGGGCGACAATCCTTCGGCTTCGCGCTGCGCATTTTCTCCGGCCATGAGCACGGCTTCGACGTTGGCGAGGGCGGCGAGCGAGATCAGCTCGGCGTCCGCCTTCGATGCGCCGGCGGAAATTCTTTCGATCACGGTATCCAGCCGAGTCATTTCCGCCACGAGATCCCGATAGGCGGCAGGGTATCCGTCCCAGCGAGCGTTTGTTGCGCAAAGCTGCGCGAGCTTGGCGTTCAAGATGGCTCTCTGTTCGAGTAGCCCTTTGATGGTTTCGCTCATTGGCGTGCCCCCTTGCGAAGTGGTGCGACTGCCTTTTCGATGGCCTCGACCAACTGGGGCTTTGTCGGCAACGCCTCACCGCTGAAATAAAGGTGCGCGAGACGTAGCGCCTCCTGCGCGGCGGCGAGTTCCGTCCGGCACAATTCCAACGCCTGCCGGGCGTCCTCGCGTTCGTAGTGCGCTTTGCGCTCTGACGCTTCTAGAGTCGCAAGCTGGGCGCGGAGGTCGGCAATCTCGGAGATTCGATAAAAGTTGTATCCGTCGAAACCTTTGGCCTCCCAGTGAAACAGCCGCTCAGTCAGCCGCGCGACCTCGGCACGGAGCTGCTCACAGTCGGCCCATACCGCACGATAGGTTTCGCACGAAACGGAGTTGCGCAGTTCCTTGTCCATGCGCTCTCGCCACGCCTGAAAGGCGAACGCCAGCTCTTGCGAGCACAAGAAGCGCCGGGTGCCATCTGCGATTGATGCATTCGTTAGTCGCTCGACTTCACGCCTGGCGTCGGCGAGCTGGGCGCGGAGGTCGGCAATCTCCTTAACGTCCGCAGGACTGCGCAGCGTAGAGCGCGGGGCGCTCAGTCGTTCCACCTCGGCGCGGAGCTGGTCGCGCTCGGCTGCGAGGTCTTTATTTACGCCCTCCCAAATCATGCTGACGTTGAGCTTTTTCAAGTCCTCGCAGTCCGCTTTTAGCTGGTCGCGCTCGGACATCAACGCCATGTGCTTGTTTGCAGCGTCAGCGATTTCCGTCTCCATCTGCTTGAACGTCTCGTCGGTCGGCAGGTTGTCGCTGATGAGATACCACTTCGCGGCGAAGAGTCCGATGCGACCGTGCAGCGCCGCCAGTTCCGCCTCGGCACGCTCGGCGCGACGTTCGGCTTCGCCTCGTCTGGAAATTTCAATGCCTGCACGCTCTTCTTCGCCGTTCAAGGCTTTGTTCAGCCGCGCAATCTCCGCGTGCAACGGAGCAAACTCGCGGGCGAGGATGGGAGCTATGTTTTCTGTAAGCGGTGCCTCAATTAAACGGCACGCGGCAACCGTTCGGTCAATCTCCTCCGCCAGCTTCTCCACGTCCGCGCTGGGCTGCGGGGGCTTCGGCCAGTTGGCCTCGAGCCAGTCCGCGCAGTCGTGGGCGCGACGAATCGTTTCGATACATTCAGTGCCGGTCGTGCCCACTAGGCGAAGGGTCTGCACGGCCGTCCGCACCTCGGCGGGGAGTTCGTGGGTGTTACTCATCGGAGGGAGGGTGTGAGGCTGAGAGGACGCCGGCCAGGAAGCCGACGACGAGTGCGACGATCACCGCTGCGAGTGCATAGCTCGGCGGGATCGGGGGAATCAGCGAGGCGAGTTGTTCGATCATTTCGGGGCTTGGGTTGGGGTTTCAAATTTCACCACGTCGCAGAGCTCGAGCAGTCGGCGGATCAGCGGCGTGCTTCGGATCCCTTTCCCGCTCGAGAATCCTTGCGCGATTTCCACGGCGCTCAGGTTCGTCGTCACGATCAGCGGCAGCCTCTTGGCGATGCGGATGTCCAGGAACCGGAAGAACCACGCCTCCGCCCAATCCGTGCGCGCGGTCGTCACCGCCTCCTGCCCCAGGTCGTCAAGGATCACGATGGGGACTTCCGCGATTCGCTCCACCCACTGCCGGGCGTCGTCGCGGCCGTAGCGCACTTCCTCCTGCAGCCGAGAGAACCAATCGCCCGCGAAGAAGTAGCGCACGGTGCGCCCCTCCTCGCACGCGAGGCGTCGGTAAAGCCCGAAGATCGCGCGCGTCTTACCGCGCCCGGTCGGCCCGCTGGCGAGGATCCCGCGGGGGCCGTATTGCCAGGCCAGCACGCGCTCGATGCACGCGCGGTAGGGCTCGAGCCCAGGATGCGTCCAATCGCTCTCCGGGTAGCCCTTCTCGCAGTCCTGCTGAAACCGCGCGATGGCGTCGCGCTTCTTCGCGTCTGCGAGGAACTGCCGGCCGCGCTCCTCGAGGTCGACATCCTTCACGGCGTCGCCGCTGGGCAGACCGTCGATCGCGAAGGCGCTCATGTCGGCAAACGGGTTCTCCGGCTCGTCGCTCATGGTCAGAACTTTTTGAACTCGTTCGGCAGTTTTGACGCTGCCGCATCCTCGTCGGTGAGGAAATGCGTTTGCTTCGACGGCTCGCTGCAACGCGCCCAATGCTTCGCGAGCGCCTGGGGCGAGATCACGGCGTCCCGGAAGTGCGTCCGGTAGTTGGCGGCGCGGCGCCGGATCTCGTCGGCCGTCACGTCCGGGCAGACGGCGCGGATGTCGGCCAGCGACTTGGCGACCCCCGACCAGGCGGACGGTGGCACCTCCTCGGGCTTGCCTCCTCCGACCACCGCGAGGGCATCCAACACCTCGTTCCGCGCGCGCTTCTCCCCTCCTCCTGAACCTCCTCCTGATACAGGTAGAGCAGATACAGATACAGAGCAGAGGCGTGACAATTCTGTCACGCGATGTTGTGACGTAATTGTGACGCAACCATCTTTGAATTGCACTTCTTGTTGAAGGTGAGTTGGTAACACTCCCCATTCCTCAAGCGTCCTTCCGCTCTTCTCCATGTTGCACTTGCGGCACGAGCACACTAAGTTTCGTTCCTCCGTCACGCCGCCCTTCGAGTGGGGGAGTAGATGGTCGACTGAGAGAATGGCAGTTCTCTTGCCTTCGCTACTCTCTCGTTCTGAGGAGCTTTTAATTCCGCAAAACACGCATTGGTAGCGATCTCTCTCGAGCACAAACCTGCGAAGCGGTCGCGGAATTGTTCGCCCGGACTGATTTGTCCCTCGTCGGTCGCTCCCCGTGTTTCTTGACTTCCGCTGCCTTGCTGAGGCATCGGCCCTTTTTTTCGCCGTTATCCCGTTGTGTTTGCCGAAGTTAACGAAAACCAAACTGCCTTGTTTGATGCGCAGCCATTTCACTTCGGCCAGCGCCTCGGAAAAGCCCTGAGTTCCCGCTATGGTGTCAATGAAGTTGGGCGCTAATGCGCCAAGTTCTACTTCGGCGTCACCATCCTGTGACAACTCTGTGACAGTATCGTCCAGCCATTCCATGACGAGCATGAGACGCCCCGCGGCCTCCGCCGGAGACATCATCAGGCGCGCCGCGATTTGCAGCACTTCGGGCTTTCGTGTCAGCCCCTTCTCCCATTTTAGCCAAAAGCCGCTCATGGTGTGTTCGTCGTTCCTTGTTCGCTTTTCAGGTTCTTTGCCTCTTTGGGTTCCGGCAAGGGCAAAACCGTGGCCGGCCGCGCCAGCGCCGCCCGGATCTCGTCCTCCGCGCTCGCCTGGCGAATCAGCTTGAACGTGGAATCGCCCCGCGCCGCCACTTTCGCGCCCACCAGGAGCGTTTCGAGTGCGGCAGCCGCCTTCTCCTTCGATCCGCCGAAGTGCGCTTTGTAGGCCTCCGTGAGGGCCGTCATGCTGAACGTGGCGGCGGCGATGATCGACTCCCGCGGCAGGCCGGCCTTCTCGAGCACGTCGACGACGGCCGCGGACGAAGTGAACTCGAGCCGCCCGCGCTCCGGCTGCTTCTTGAATCCCAGCGGCACGTTGCCCATCGAAGCCATGATGTTGCTGTGATACTCGAGCTTCGCGCCCCAGGGTTCGACGTAGGCCTTCCAGATCCAGCGCAGGGCGCCGATCAGAACCGGATCAGAGCCGATTTCGGACAGCCGGGCGGAAGGGAGCCGGATGCCCCAGTCGTCACGCTTGGCCAGAACGGAATCGACGACGACGTTGATCGCCTCGCACGTTGCCGCCTTCTTGCACCAACCGCAATACTCGCACGGTTTCGGCCGCTTGTTCGGGTCGTCGACCTTGGCGAGGATCCCGTAGACCACGCGCTCGGCCGTTTCCTTGGTGATGTTGTGCTCGATCGTGCGGCGCGCGCGGCCGTAGCGGAGCCTGGCAGTGACGCGGCGGAGCTCGTCGCGCTCCATCTTGGCGAGCGCATAGCCGGCCATCTGCGCGAAGTAGTCCCGGATGTCGCCGAACTTGGCGTCGTCGATGAAGGGGCCGTATTCGATGTCAGCCGTCCCGAAGAAGATGACGCCGAATCCCCCATCGTAGAGGGTGAGTCGCTGTTCGACGCTGATCTCCGCCACGTCGTAGCCGACGGCCGCGGCTCCTTGGATCACTTCGCTCGCGGTCCACCGGACTTGCGCCTCTTCCACCTCGTCGAGGCCTGCGAATGGATCGGGATGTTGCAGAATCACCTTCGCGAGGGATTCATGCTGCGCCGTGCCGCGGTTCTTGGCGGTGGCGTCGAGTTGCTTCGACTCGGGAAGCAAGGATTCGATGTCCAGGTCCTCGATGTCCTTCTCGCCCTCGAAGCACGGGCAATGCGCCCAGGCGGGGAAGTTCGACGGCCCTTTCGGGTGGTGGGCAAGCGGAGTGGTTTGGTTTTCTGACATGGTTCAGGGGGTTCGGGTTTTGAGAATCCGGTCCTTGATGCACCGAGCCGCCTGATAAAGGCGGCGCGGATCAACGCCGTTCTCGTGAGCTAGGGAAGTGAGATAGCCATACTCATCGCGCCTTGGGCTGAGTAAGTAGGCAAGCGCGAGCATGTGGACGCGCATGTCTGGCCGGCGTCCACGCCGCCCAGGGAAAGCTATGGTCGTGTAATTCGTCATTCGGGCAGGTAGTCGAACTCGATGCGCGTCACCCACGTCTCGGGCGTGCAACCGGGATGCGAGTCACAGAAGAATTTCACGAACTTCGCGGGCGTCATCTCGGGGAATCCCTCGCGCTTACACTCGGCGAAGCCGTAGTTCAGGTTGTCGGTCAGAGCGCGGAGCTTTTCGCGCTTGAGGTCGACTACGACGATCGGGCGGATCCGCACGAGCGGTTCGCCCTTGCGCCGGCCCATGACCTTTTCGCAGGCCATGAGCTTTTCGCCGCGGCGGAGATTCTTCCAGCCCACGCGGCGCGTTACGTCCTTCAACTTGTTCTCGGGCGTGCTCTCGCGCACTTGGCGCGTCGTCAGTGCGAAGGAAATCAGTCGCATGGATGTTGTTACGTCGGGAGTTGAAGTTGCTTGGCGTCCTGGCGTGCGCGGCGGATGCGCTTCACCTCTTCCGCGTTGATGAACATGGAGCACTTGAGGTTTCCGCGTTCGCCCCTCGGGATCAGTCGCCCGAGAACGGACTCGAGCGCCTTGTTCTCCGTTTGCTCGTAGTTGTGGAGCGTGTGCGCATCCATCACCGGGCATCCCCAAGTGTCGGTTTGCTGGTCGTGCTTCCAGTGGACGCACTTCTCGCAGTGCTCCGCCTCGTAAATGTCGCCCTCGGTTCCGTTGGAAAAGTAGCCCATTGTTCAATCTCCGTTGGTGAGTTGCAGCGTTCCGCGCATCGCGAGCCGCTGGTAGAACGTTTGGCTCTGCCCGTCGGCGTCGATGCCGACCACGGCGAACGGAAGCATGATCTGCTCGAGCTTCGCGGCGCCGAGCTGGTGAAGCGCGAGTTGCGCCTCGAGCCAGTCCTTCACGATGCGCCAGGCGATGCGCTCGGCCTGGTCCCGGTTGTTGTAGAGCGACTTCGGAATCCGTCGGTTGTAGCCGCGGCGCGCCGCTACTCGGCGGCTCTCCTCCTGGATTTGACCGTTGAGGGCGAGAATCACGGCCGGGACGTTCGCCGGCAGCATGAACGGCAATTCGCCGAACGGGCCGGTTTTCATCTTGAACGACACGGCGGAGATTCGCCTGTCGGCGTCGTTCTCAAGCAGGATCGCCGTCGCGCCGGCGTCTTGTAGCATGCGCGTGATCTCGGCGATTGAGCGCGTCGCCGGCACGTCGGTAGTGTAGTTGAGGAGTGGCATGGCGTCAGAGCATTCCGATAATTTCACCCATGTTCACGCGGGAGAGCCGTTGCCCCATGAATGAAGCGGTGCATCCGTCGAATCTCCGCGGACTCCACCAATCGCGGCACTTCATGGCATGTTCGATGGATTCATGGAGTTCATTCTCGAACTTCTGCGGACATTCGATGCGGACGATCTCGCCGCGGGCAGTCACAAGATCGACGTAGGTGGTTTTCATGGTGCTCCTTGTTCAGGGTTGGGGTTGAAATTCAGCGCGCCTCCTTGAGCATGCGGTCCGCCTTTTGCAGGAGCTGCACTGCGCGCAGCAGATCCTTGAGTTCGCTGTCGCTGCCCTTCACGTAGCCGAGCGCATCGCGCGCGCCGTCGACCAGCGCCCCGGCCTCTTCGCAGGCCGTGCGGAATTTGTTCGCGTTGAGAGCGAGCCGGCGGATGTGGGCCGTCACGAACTCGGCCGTGCGCATGTATTCCTGGCCACCGACAACCTCGATGCCAACGGCGGTGCAAACCTGGTGGAGCGCCATTGCCGGCACCGTCTCATGCGGGATCCCGCGGTTCGTCACCACGCCGACGGCGCGGTCGTCCCACAGCTCCACCATCTGCATGTCCTTGCGGCAGGTGATGGGCAGCACGCGGCCGATGTGCTTCTTGCACCACTCCCGGATGTAGAGCCCGGCGAGGATCCGGTCGCCCATTTCCCCGCATCCGTTCCACGTCTCGGGGGTGAAGTCGGCCGCGAACGTCGCGTCCTCAAGGACAGTCTCGGGGAACACGCGCGCCGTGAAAATGCGCACGTCCTTGCCCTCCTCGAGCCAGCGCAGCACGCGCTTGAGCATCACCGGCACCGGGTCGCCGATGTGCTCGATCCCGCGCCAGTGTTCGTAGTGCGCAAGCGTGCCGTCCAGGTCGACTCCGACCCAGCCGCGGTTAAAGGGCTTCGGCTTAAATTTTCCGTTCAGATCATCTTTCATAGGTGGGGGTGGGTTTGTTCCAAAATCTTCAACGCCGCCTTGAGCAGCCGAACCGTCGTCACGGTTTGCGCGAGCGCGACCGTCCCGTCCTTCTGCACGACCGGGAACACGATCATCGCGCAAGCGCTTCCCTCTTTCGTGCCGTCGTTCTTGATGACGACCGAAACGGGATCGTCCGTGTCCTTGAGAAGCAGCGGGTGCTTGAGCAGTGCATCAAACGCGGCGCCGCTGTTGTCGTGGTCTGTGATTACGGTGAGTTGATTCATGGCGTGTCAGGTGATTTCTCCGCGCTCGATGGCGGCGATCCAGTGGAAGAACGGTTCGGCGACTTGCGGGACGATCGCGTTGCCGAGGGCTTTAATTCTGTGTGCCCGATTGGGTATCCCATGAACCACTCGCACCAACGGGGGTTCAGCGGGCCACTCAAAGTATCGTTGTTCAAAGGCGTCCCATCCTGATCCGTCACTGGCACCCCCTCCGCCAGCAGCGCAGAGCCCAAGCTGTGATTCCCGCGCTTGTTCGCCTGCACTTGCTTCGAGTCGGCAGCGAGCAGCGTCGGCAGGAACGTCCGCAGACTCGGACCGCCCTGGGGCTTCTTGTAGATCCCGCCCTTCGCATCCGAGGCGAGCAGTGTCGGCATCATTGCCTTCAAGTGTCCGGTCAGTAGCAGCTCGTCCTTCCTGTCTCCGCTCCGGCTCGTCTGCCCGCCGTTCGCGCACGCTGCGGTCAACGTCGGCAGCATCTTGAAGATCCCCGTCAGTGACGGCCGCACCGCCGCCCCTGGGCTCGGGCTCTGATTGCTGCCGTAGCTGCTCGCCGTCAGTGTCGGCAGCAGGCCCTTGACTGCCGTGCTCAGTCCGTCCGCCGATTTGGGCGATACGCCCTTGCGGTTGCTGTTCCCAGTCACCGTCAAGGTGGGCAACAATCCACACGCGCTCGCGTCGATGCCAGGCTCCGACGGCACAAGCTGGAATAGTAAACGGTTGCGCGGAGTAGCCGTGGCTTTCCAGGTCAGCAAGCACCTCGTCGAGGCCCAGGCTGACGTGCCCAAGCACGTTCTCACCAATAAACCAAGTCGGCCGAACGATCGGGAGTATGTCGCGCACTGCCGGCCAGAGCCAGCGGTGATCGCCCGCGCCTCCTCGCTTCCCGGCAAGGCTGGCAGGTTGGCAGGGGTAGCCGGCGGTGAGGACGGTGATAGGTCCAAGCCCGGAAAAAGCTCGAGCGTTTCGCACGTCTCCAAAGTTGGCGACTCCGGGGAATCGCTCGGCGAGGACCCGGCTCGCGAAGCTGTCGATCTCACTGAACCCGACCGTGCGGAATCCTGCGCGCTTCGCCGCGAGGGCAAAGCCGCCGATTCCTGAGAAGAGGTCGAGGTGGGTGAGTTCACGCACAGGGTTCAATCCTCGCGAAGGTCGCGGGCACGGTCGGCCGCGGTGCCGATGGCATCTTGCGCCACGTCCTCGTGAGCGCGGGCAGGGATCGCCTCACCGCAATCGGGGCAGGCCTCGGGAAGGTCGTCGCCTTCGCCGATTTCGACCTCCACCTCGATCTCGTGGTCGCACTTCCGGCAGCGGTAGTGAGTGGTGATTTCCATTTTGTGCAGGTTGAGCCCGCGGCCGTTGCAGTCGGGGCAGCGGAAGCGCAGTGACGAACCGGGTTCGACCGACTGGCTTCCGGTGCCGGCGCAGTGGCGGCAGCGGTAGCGGCTCACTCCTTGCCCTCCGGCAGAGAGTTCGGCGTCACGCCCTTATCGGCCTGCTCTGCCTCAACCTGGCGGCGCAGCTCGAGCAGCGCCGTCGCCTGCGTTTTCTCCGCAGTCAGATGAAACCGCGTCATCGGCTGCGACTGGCCGGGGTTGTGCTCGCTCGCGATGTGGATCTCCGCGAGGAGCGAGTAACCCAGGAGAATCTTGATGCGCTCGCGCCACGGGAACGAACGGTAGACGAAACCGCGTGTGATGAAGCGGACGGGCTTCGGGACTTCGCGGTCGGTCGGAAGCGACTTGTTCGAGTCGCGCTTTGGGAAAGAGGAAGAAGGGGTGGACATGATGGGCTTAGTAGTGGTTGAGCGACGCGACGTGGGCGCAGAGGCCGACGGCGAGAAGCAGGATCGCGAGAATGAGGAACATCGCCTCGCGGCCGGTCGGAGGGAGGCCGCGCTGTCTGTGCGCTTCGTTGAAGCACACCCCGGCGGCGAAGTAGCAGGCCACGGCGAGAAGCGAGAGGAGGGGCAGCATGGTTTCAGCGGGGTTGAACTGCGCAGTGGACGAGGACCACGACCAGGAAGAGCCCGACACCCGCGCACAGGATGGCCCAGCGTGCGGCTGCCACACTCGCACGCTTATTCTCCTGCCGGGCATCGGGCTCTTGGTTGGTCATCGGGTGTCAGGGTCAGCGACGACCATCGGGCGACACAGGCGCGATCACTTGCGCCGACCCGAAATGGACCGTGAGGCCCGTCTTCTCAGTGATGAGGGCCGCGGCGTCGTTGAAGGCCTGCTCGAGGACCTTGTAGGGCCGATCCAAGACGTATTGGAACGACACGCCGCCGCCCTGGCCGAGACGGAAGCGCAGCCGCGCCTTGATCTCCGTCGGCTTCACCCCGACGAACGGGGAGAGCAGGACGGTCAGCGTTTCGGGGAGCGTCGTCTTGTCGTCGCGGCGGGTTCCGGCCTGCGCGTCGATGACTTCCGTGTATTCGATCTGCATCGAACCGTTGCGGAGGCTCTTGCCGGCCTTGAAGCTGACGTTCTTCGTCCCCTGCAGGAACTGCACGGCGTCGATCAGGATGCCGCCGTCCGGCTGCACGATGTCAGCCATGTTGTCCTCGATGAACTCGGCGAACGGCTCTTGCGCGAGGAGCTTGTTGTTGTTGCCGAGCCAGCGGGACCATTCCGGCGTGGTCGCGAGCTTGAGGCTGACCTTGTGCTCGCCCCAGCCGGCCGGGCCGTTCTTGATCTCGTGGTAGTCGACGACCGCGAGGAACGAACCGCCCGCCTCGGTGGCTTGGCCGAAAACGTGCGTCACCGAAGTCCGCTTGTGAGCGTTCAGGTAGTCGACGAAGCTCTGCGCATTGTAGAGATCGACGCTCGCGCGCTGACGCTTGGGGGTATCGGCGAACCGCTCGTCTTCGAGGTCGATGCGACTGCCATTAGGCATCACGACGACGCCCTTGCGTTCGGTGAAGTGAATCGGCTTGTGCGATTCGGCGACGAGGGCGGCGACGACGGAAGCCTCGGTTTGATGATCTTCTTTGGATAACATGAGGGTCAGGAGTTGGCGGCCTTGCTCTCGGGCGCGGCCTTGGTGGCGGAGGAGGGAGTTTCAACGGCATGGAGCCGCATTTCGGTCTGCTTCGGGGAACGGCGGGTGAGATTGTTGTTCTCGTCCGCGAAGAAGGTTTGCGCCTTGCGAGCGACGCGCGGGGCCTTCGTGGTCACGTCGGCGACGACGGAGTAGAGCGGCACGTCGCCGACTCCGGTTCCTGCCGGCGCGATGGTGAGTTCGAGCGTGAGCTTGCCTTTTTGGCTGAGACGACCAACGGCCTCGGTGACTTGCCGAAGCGAGTCGTCGAGTTCGGTCAGCGTCGCACCGCCGTTGAGAGCGGCCATAACTGAGGCAAAGAGCCCGTTCGCGCCATCGGCGGGGATTTCGATTTCTTTCATCGTATCTTTCTTGGTTGGGGGTTAGCGCCGGCTTTCGGACCACACGGCGAAGATCCTGGCACCGCTGGCCCCACTCAGATCCCGCCTGGGCGGGTTCGAGTTGAGGTCCTTCACGATGCGTTCGATCTTCGCCACGGTGCCCCGCGGCTGGCGGTTAAAACGTAGGAGTGTCTTGGCCATGTGAGGTCAGCCCGCGTGAATGGCCGCGATGAAGTCCTTCGGCTTGCCGATGATCTTCGCGGCGAGCTTTTCGCTCACGTCGAGGAAGGTTCCGCCCTCGGGGATCGCCTTGTTCGCGGCGAGCCACTTGTTCGCGGCCTTGGCATCGAGTTCGTTCGCGAGGATTTCCCGGAGGAGCGTCTTTTGCTCCTCGGTGGCGCCCTTCGCGGCCTGGGGGGCCGCGGCGGTTTGCTCCGAGCTCGTGACGGTTGCGCTGACGGGGATTGCCTCGGGGTCGCCGGCCTCGCCGTCGGTGACGACCGTGCCGGTCACGCGAGCGTAGATCTTCGCGAGGAGCTTGCGCTTCGCCTTGCCCAGGATCGCATCGGCGCCTTGGCCCTTGTTGATGCGAATGGAGATCGGAACGTTCTCCATCTTGTCGGCGATGCCCTTGAACTTCCACGACGCCGAAACAGTGACGTGCGCCTCAACCTCCGTGATGATCTTCGGCATCGAGTAGCTGTCGCGGAAGTCGGTGAACTCGCCCTTCTTCGCCAGCCGGAGAAAGAAGTCCTCGAATCCTTCCTTGGTCGCGTAGAAGCGACCGGCGATGATGTTCGACTGATTGCCGACCATCTTGAAGCCCTTGAGCGTGGCCTCCACGAACACCTCGCGAACGGTGTCGATGGGATAGCCGCCCTCCTTGTCCTTGTCCGTCTTGAAGCCCAGGGCAGTGCCTTGCAGGCCCATGATGGGCTGCATCACCTCGGGGGTGAGCATCTGCTTGAGCTGATTGATCGCCGCGGCGACGTTGATTGCAGCGGTGAAGCTGCCCTTGCCCTCCGTCAGGACGGAGAGGTTGTTCGATTCGGCGAACGCATCGAGTTCGGCCAGCTTTTCCGCCGGCACCACCAGGAGCGCGCCCGTCTGCTTTTCTTTGTCGTTAGCCATTTGGGTTAGTTGAGTTACTAGGTTTCTGTGATGACGCAGCAGAGCGCTGTGTCGGAAATGAACCTCAGCCGCGCGCCGCGTTTGCGGAGCGAGAGGCACGACCAACGCGCCCGCCAGGGTGCGAAGGTGTTTCTCCGGCGTCTTGCCCGGCTGAGGAAATTGAAGACCGCTTGGATTCGTCGGGCAGTTTCGCCCAAAGGGCGAAGAACGAGGACGGACGGACGCAGCAACGGCCGTGTCGGATAATCACGTCGAGCTTGTGGGCCTCGTCGTCGCGCCACTGCCGGATCCGGCGGACGCTGGCCCAGGGTTTGAACAGTTCGGCCGGCACGTAGTCATCACGCAGGAGTGCCAACACAAGCGCGTTACTCGTGATGACCGGGGCCGCGCGAACGATGCCCTTCTTTTCTTCGGGCCGCTCCGACGGCATGGCCGTAAGGAACTGCTCTGCGAGTTTCAGACCCTCGAGAGCGCGCTTGCGGCCTTCGACTGTGACGACGGATGGCATCACTCGGCCGTGAAAGACTCCGCCACGGTCGGCTTGGTGGTTTCGTCGAGTGATGGTTTCCCTGTTATGGTGCTGTCAGGGCAGCTCTCAGAGACGACCGCGCCGTCCTCGATGATGACAGCGCACTCGTCGTCCTTCCCCACCCGCTCGATCCAGACTTGGAGGTCATGCTTGGCAGCGAGTTCGGCCAGCAATTCCATGCTCTTGTCGTCGAGGAGCGAGCCGTCGCGAACCAGCATGACGCGCAATTTCGGGTTGAGTGCGGCACCGATGGCCACGGACACGCGCAGTTGTTCCGCGGCGCTCGCTTGCTCGAAAGGGATGCCGTTGAACGTCACGCCGTCGGTGGTGAACGAAAGCCCTTCCACCGGGAACGGGGCTTTGGCCAACGCCTCGTCCTTCGCCTTGTCGATCACGTCGATTGCCGCAGTCAGCGCAGCCGAATGGTCCTTGTGCTTCTTGAGCGCAGACAGCGCATCGGCTCGGTAGAGGTTTTCCTGAAACTTCTTGTTGGCAGCGGCGGCGCCAACCAACTTCTCGCGGATCGGGGACTCGTCGATCAACTTGAACTCAAAGTCGGCCGCAATCGCCGCATCGTGCGCTGCGCCAGCCAGCTTTTCGCGCTCTTCCTGCGCCGGCAAAGTCTCGTTGCGGAGGACACGAAGGCGCTCCTCAAGTTCGGCAATCTCGCGCCGCACCGAGGCCGACTTGTCGCGTTGATCCTGATAATCCTGTGCAGCCGACTTGACCGCCTTGACCAAACCGGCCTTTTGCGCGTTGTGCTTCCGCGCCTCGTCGAGCTCGGTCACGAGCGCGGCCGTGCTCACCTCCTCAGTGGGAGCGTCGGCGTGGAACGGCATCGCCTCCACCTGCATTTCGACGCGAGCGACGTTCTTGTTCACGAGAGAGCGCTCTTCGTAGATTTTTGCGCGCTTCGCCTCCTGCTCGGTGAAGTCCAGCCCGACCAGGCGGCTCAGCATCGCAGCTTGCTTCTTCGGGTCCAGGCGCGTGAAAGCCAGCGGGTCGAACGAGAGTTTGCCCGTCAGTTCGTCGAGCAGTTTCTGCGGCGAGGGATAGCGCGCCCCCTCTTTGTTTTCGATCACGAGCGCCGTGCCGCCGGCCGCGGTGAACGTGCGCCGGACCACGAGGCCGTTGTCGAGTTCGGCCACGATCCGGCCCTTTTCCGCCCCCTGGCGGACGGGCTTAGCGGGGATCTCGTCGCCGCCACCGAACGCCATCGCAATGGAGTCGAGGACGGAGGTTTTACCTTGGGCGTTGTCGCCGCCGATCACGACGATGTGGCCCTGAGGGTTGATTTGAACGGCGGTGAGACGCTTCACGTTCTCCGCGCGGAGTTGGATAATCTTAGCCATAGTATTCAGGGTTGAGTTGCCAAAGGGTTTTCGGGGATCCGTTGCTGCTCTCCACCGCGCGGAAGCCGCAAGGCTTCACCACACCCTCGCGCTTGGCCTTCTGCGCAATCGCGCCCCAAGCGCGGCCGTCAGGCGCCGGCGGAACAGTCGTCGCAGCCAAGCGCACATCCTCGGTCGTGAATTTACCGCTCGGGCCAGCCAGACGCGCATACGCGACAAAGGCAGCGAAAGCCGAATCGACCCAACCGGGATTGCGACGTTCAGCCGCGTCCGCGCAGGCCTGAGCCGCGGTCGCGCCGCGCTTCTGTGCCACACGCAACCCGAGCGGGAGCTGGTCACTCACGGCTTCATCACCTCCGCGCGCATCGCCTCGCGATTGCGCTCGAGATAAGCCTTCACCCGTTCGCCAGCTTTCGCCTCCTCCGGTGCGATGTGCTTTGCGCTCCGTGCGTAAAGTGAAGCCATCGCGAGCATGTGGGAAAACATCGCGTCGAAAGCCTCCTCGCGCGGCTTCGTTATCGGGGTTGTCAGCTCGGGGCGGTTCACGTCACACCACCATTCTTCTTCGCAATACGGGCTTCGCAGCGGTCGGCGATCTCGCGCAGGCGTTGGCGCGTCCACGTTGCGAGCTGTTCCTTATCTTTGTGCGCCAGCTTTTTCAGCCGGCCCTTCAGACTTTGGTGCATCGGCACGCACAACAAAACGGTTCCTTCGGCGCGTTGGTTAGGCATAGGGTGCTCAGTGGTGTTTTATTACTGATAATGGTGTGATACACCATGCAATAAAAAACTTGCCGCAAGGCTAGGTGTAATACACCTTCACTCTAAGAAATCGCACCATGCCACACGGGAAGCCCGCACCAGGTAATGCTTTCCTTGCCGTTAATGTGGAGAAGTCACTGAAACGGCGGTTGCAGGCATTGGCCAAAGCCGATGATCGCACCCTCTCAGCTTTCGTCCGCCTAGAGCTGAAACGTCTTGCCGACCGCCTCGAGAAACAGAAGGAACTCGAAGAGAGGACGCGGCAGCAAAGCGATCCTCCCGACCTACACGGAACGCCGCCCGTTAAAGGGCAGCGACAACCTGGCGTTGGGCCAAGTCATTCAGTTTCGTCTCCCGCTCGAACTGGAACTTACGCCGGGTAAAAAGGAAAAGCGGGGGCAACTATTTCTATGGGAAAAGAACCATCTCGACGGGAGTTGGAACGCCAACGGGACGAATACAGATCCGTCCTGATAGTCCTACTTCTTGCTTCGACGATTGGTCCTCTTCTCTACTGGATCGCGAAAAATCTGTGATGCCTGCGGCGCTGATGGGCTGATGCGCTTGGCCCAAGCGACGAGATTATCGACCATCAGCGCCAAGTCCGGGCTTTTCTCGTAGGCCTCAGCGAGCACATCCAGCCGTCGACGCATCGGATCGCGCCACGGAGCCTCACCGTCTGCGATCGAAAACGGGATGTCACCCTTCTGCGCGAACGTCAGAACGGGACGAAACTTCAACGGCGTAACGTCATGCAGGTAGGCGATGATGAGGTCTGCCTGCTCGCGCGGATCGTCCGTCACCGTTTCCACGATCTCGACCAGCTTCTCCGGCGGGATGTAGGTCCAGAGCCCTTTCTTCCATCGCGTGAACTGGCTGGCAGGAGTAGCCTTCAAGCGCTTGGCCACCTCCTTCACTGTTCGACCGGACTCTTCGATTTTGTGGGCGACGAGCGAACCAAACGCCGTCTTGGCAGAGGGAGGCAGGGGAGCCATGCCGCCAGCCTCAGAAACCTATTTAGGTAAGTCAAGCCACCCGCCGAGCCGGCCGACCCACTTGCCCCGGAGCATTTTTCAACCCGTGCGGCCGTAGCCGGCTGTCGATCGACTCTCTCGAGACACAGAACACCGCGGCGATCACCTGGGATCCGTGGCCGCGAATCGCCATGCCGAGCATCGTCGGCTCGCCTTCCCGCAACCGCGCATGCACGACGCGCTGCCGCTCCTTCACCAGGTAGTTGCCAGGCCGGCGCCAATCTCCCGTCCAGGTCGACGGATTCCCGAGGCGCGCGAGGTAGTCTGAGCGGTCAATCAGCATGCGGCTGCGGGAATGGCACTGACGCTCGAGCAACGCCCGGCATCGGCTGAAATTGCGGCATCGACACGAGGTCGATCTGTCGGGTCGAGAAGTTGAAACTCGCCGTGACCGCGAGCGAGATGCAGCCGGTGCCGGCCTCGATCGCGTAGCCGCGCAGCCGCGGGTATTCCATAAGCATGCGCTCTCGGAAAAGCCTCACCGCTTCGTCGACGAACAAGGACTCCGAGGCGCGGATCTCTTCGGCCGTGGTGGTAAAACCATCCTGGTGAGCGGGCGCAGGTTTCGGCATGTTTCCGTGGCGCGATTTTGGATAAGTCAGCGTCTGCGCTTTCCAAGCCCTAAAAGCAAGCGCCCCCGCAAGTGATTACTTGCGAGGGCGTTAGAAGTGGCGCAGCCGTAGGGAGTCGAACCCCAAACCTTCTGATCCGTAGTCAGATGCTCTATCCAATTGAGCTACGGCTGCGTAACAGAGCGGCGAACTAAGCGAAGTTCGCGCAGCCTGCGCAAGCAGAATTTTTCACCGCTCAGGCGGTGGCCCGGCGCCAGTCGAGGAGCTCGAGCTGCAGCGTGCGGCGGCCGCCGTAGTTGTTCCAATTGAGCTGCACCGCGAGCTCGAGCGGCTCGCCGACCGGGGGGAGATTCTGCGCCAGCTTCCACGCCACCCCGCTCAGGCGGCGGCCGGTGCCGTCGTCGGCGCTGAACCGGAAATGCTGCTCCTTGAACACCTCGGGCCGGTGCCGGAGGCGCAGGCCGCGCACGCCGAAAACCGGCTCGGGGTTGCCCTGGCCGAACGGATGCAGCTGCTCGAGCTCGTCCATCAGCGCCTCGCCGATCTGCGCGCCGTCGAGCCAGCCGGCGAGTTCGAGCGTCGGCTCGCAGGCATCGAGGCCGCGCAGGCTGCGGATGACTTGGTTGAACTGCGCGCGAAAGGTCTCGACCTGCGGCTTGCGGAGCGAGACGCCGACCGCCATCGGGTGGCCGCCCCACGTTTCGAGGCAATCCTGACAGGCGCCGAGGAGCTCGACGAGGTTCACGCCGGCGACCCCGCGGCCGGAGCCCTTGGCGAGGTCGCCCTCGTTGCCGAGCACGATGGCGGGGCGGTTGTATTTGCGCGAGATGCGACCCGCGACGATGCCGACGACGCCGGGATGCCAGGCCTCGTCGAACAGCACGAGCCCGCAGGCGTCGGCAAACTCGGTGTCGACGCGGCGCTCCGCCTGCTCGGTGATCTGGCGCTCGATGTCCTGGCGCTCGCGGTTGAGGTCGTCGAGCTGCCGGGCCGTGGCGGTGCAGAAGTCGGGGTCCTCGCTGAGCAACAGGTCGACGGAAAGCGCCGCGTCGGCCAGCCGGCCGCTGGCGTTGATGCGCGGACCGAGCCGGAAGGAAATGTCGACCGGCGAGAGCCCGTTCTCGGGCTTGAGGCCGGCGACCTGCATGAGCGCGCGGAGGCCGCAGCGCTGGGTGCGTGCGAGCTCCTGCAGCCCGTGGCGGGCGAAGATCCGGTTCTCGCCGACGAGCGGCACGAGATCGGCGATGGTGCCCAGCGCGACGAGGTCGAGGTAGTCGCGCAGGCGGATGTCCATCACGCCCGGGTAGCTGTCGGCGCGCAGCTGCTTGAGGAGACCGTGGAGCAGCTTGAAGACGAGCCCGACGGTGCAGAGGTGCCGCCAAGCCGCGTCGCCCTCGCGCGGGTGGCAATGCGGGTTGATCAGGAGCGCGTCGAGCGTGGGCGTCTCCTTCGGCCGGTGGTGGTCGACGACCAGGACCTCGATGCCGAGGTCGCGCAGGTGCGCGATCTCGGCGGCGGAGTTGGTGCCGCAGTCGAGCGCGATGAAGAGGTCGGGTTTCGGCCCGTCGGCGAGCGCGCGGTCGAGCGCCGAGCGGGTCAGGCCGTAGCCTTCCTCGAGCCGGCGCGGCACGTAGTAGCGCGGCGCCAGGCCGAGGCGGCGCAGCACGCTGACGAGCAGCGCGGTGCTGCTGACGCCGTCGACGTCGTAATCGCCGAGGACGGCGACCTGCTCGCGCGCGAGCAGGGCGCGAGCGAGGCGGTTGACGGCGGCGTCGACGCTGCCGAGCAGGAAGGGGTCGCCGAGCGTCGCCAACGCGGGCTGGAGGAAACGGGCGGCGGACTCGCCCTCCCCGACCCCGGCGCGCAGCAACAGCTCCGCCACCACGGGGTGAGTCCCGAGCTGACGGGCGAGCGTGTGCACGCTCGCGGCTTCGACCGGCGTGTAGATCCAGCGCATGGCGGTTGGGAGGCGGAGCCGGCTGGCCTCAGCCGGCTCCGCACGGGGGCGGAAGCGTTGCGGGCAACGCGTTCCGCCTTCCAGAGCTTATTCCGACGCGCGGGACGAGCCGGCCCACTCGTATTTCGGCGCGATGTCGTGGTGCGCCTCGACGTGCTTCCGGTCGCCCTTGTGCCACCAGTAGAAGATGGGGCAGGCGATGAAGAGCGATGAGAACGTGCCGGTGATGACGCCGATGAGGAGCGTGAAGGCGATGTCGTTGACCTCGCCGCCGGTGACGAGCAGCAGCACGATGGCGGTGAGCAGCGTGGTGCCGCCGGTGATGACGGTGCGCGAAAGCGTGAGGTTGAGCGCGCGGGTGATGATGTCGCGCAGCGTGCCGGTCGGGTTGAGCTTCAGCTCCTCGCGGATGCGGTCGAACACGACGATGGTGTCGTTGATCGAGTAACCCATGACGAGAAGGATGGCCGCGACCATCGACGCGTTGAACTGGCGGTCGAACAGCACGAAGAGGCCGATCGTCATGAGCACGTCGTGGATGGTGGAGATGACGGCGCCCATGCCGTAGCCGAACTCGAAGCGGAAGGCGACGTAGAGGAGGATGAGGACCAGCGCCCAGAAGGAGGACCAGAGGGCGTTGAGCTGGATTTCCTTGCCGACCGAGGCGCCGATGGCGGTGGTGCCTTCGTAGACGAACTTCGCGTTCGGGAAGGCCTGCTGGAGGGCCTGCGTGACCTTGTCACCCTGGCCGAACTCGGTGGTGACCTTGAGCACCTCGAGATCGGAGCCGAGCTGTTTCTGGTAAACCGGGGCGACTTCCTTGAAGCCGGCGGCCTCCGCGGCGGCGCGAATCTGGCCGACCTCGACGCGCTGCGAGAAGGCCAGCGAGACCGTATCGCCGCCGACGAAGTCGATGCCGTAGACGTCCTTGCCCTTGTAGAGCACGGTGGCGAGGCCGATGGCGATGATCACCCAGGAGCCGATGAAGGCGGGCTTGGCGTATTTGAGGAAGTCGAAGTTCGTGTTCTGCAGCACGGAGAACATGCGGATGTTCTTCACGGTGCCGGAGTGGACCAGGAGCTCGAGGACGAGCTTCGAGACGACGACGGCGGCGAACATCGTGGTGAAGATACCGATGGTCAGCGTGACGCCGAAGCCCTTCACGGGACCGGTGCCGAGCACGATCATGAGCGCGGCGGTGATGAGCGTCGTGAGGTTGCCGTCGAGGATCGCGGACCACGCCTTGTCGAAGCCGGCCTCGAGGGCGGTGGGCAGCGACTTGCCGAGTTTCAACTCCTCGCGCATGCGCTCGAAGATGAGGATGTTCGAGTCGACCGACATGGCGAGCGTCAGCACGATGCCGGCGATGCCGGGCATGGTGAGCGTGGCGCCGACGTTGGCCATGACGGCGAGGACGATGAGGACGTTGAGGCCCATGCCGACGGCGGCGACGAAGCCGCCGACGGTGTAGAAGAACACGATGAAACCGATGGTCAGCGCGGTGCCGGCCATGAAGGCGTTGCGGCCGCTGATGATGGCGTCCTCGGCCATCGACGGGCCGACCTCATACTGTTCCTTGACCGTGAGCGGCACGTCGAGGGGGTTGTTGAGGACGTTGGAGAGGTCGATCGCCTCGCGCTGCGAGAACGAGCCGGAGATCTCGGCGTTGCCGCCGGAGATTTCCTCGCGGACGGTGGGCGCGGAGTAGAGCTTGCCGTCGAGGACGATGGCGAGACGGCCGGTGCGGCCGGTGCGTTGGTTCTCCTGCGCGATGGCGCGGGTGACGGCGGCGAACTGCTCCTTCCCCTTGTCGGTGAAGCGGAGGAGAATCTTGAAGCGGCCGAACTCGTCCATGATCGGATACGAGTCGGCGACGCCCTCGCCCGTCATCTCGGGGATGCGCTTGACGAAGAGTTCCTCGACGAAGACCTCGCCGTTGCGCGACTCCATCTCGAGGGTCATGGTCTCGTAGCCCGGCGGCGTCTCCATCGGGGGAGCGGCGAAGGGGTGGACGAGGCGGAAGTCGAGGCGCGCGGGCTTGCGGAGGCTGTTGAGGACCTCGGGATTGTCGCGGGTGGACACGCCCGGGAGCTGGACCTCGATGCGGTTGGTGCCGACGGGGCGGATGATGGGCTCGGCGACGCCGAGGCCGTTCACGCGGTTGGAAATGATCTCGATCGCCTTCTGGAGCTTCTCCTGGCGGACGAATTCCTCCTCCTGGGAGAGCGCGGTCGCGTCGACCTCGAGGGTGAAGGCGACACCGCCCTTGAGGTCGAGGCCGAGTTGGAGGCGGCCCTTCGAACGGCGGAGGAGTTCGTCGAGGAGGATGTTGTTGCGCTTCTCAACGTTCTTGAGGTTCTCCTCGAGGCGGATCTGCGGGAAGAACTGGGAGAGGTCGATCTTGTCCTCGCGGCCGATCTGCTTGAGCGCCATGAAGACGCTGGTCGCCTGGCCGGATTGGACGCGCTCGCTGGCCTTGGCCATGAGGGCGGTGAACTCCGTCTGCTTGGCGCCCGCCTCCTGGCGGACGAACTGGCCGAAATCGCGGTCTTGCAGCGGGAGCAGGGTGATGACCGCCCACGCGGTGATGACGCCGCAGAGGATCAGTTTCCAGAGGTTACGACTGAGCATGGTTGGGTGTTGTTAAAGGGGTTGGGGGCGGCGGTGCGCCGCCGCCCGGCGCGCGCCGGACGGGGTCGCGACGCGACACCGACGGTGCGACGCTCAGGCGTCGGCCTTCTTGACGAGGGCGTGGACGAAGCCCTTGCCGATCTCGAGCTTCTGGTTGTTGTCGCCCACGCGCACGGTGAAGCGGTCCTCCTTCACGGCGGTGATGGTGCCGTAGATGCCGCCGGTGGTGACGATCTCGTCACCGGTCTTCAGCGCGGCGAGCATCTTCTCGTGCTCCTTCTGTTTCTTGCGCTGGGGGGCGATGAGGAGGAAATACATCGCCGCAAAAATCAGGATCATCGGCAGCAGCGACATCAGCGTCTGCGCACCGGACGGAGCGGCGGGTTGGGCTTGGGCGAGGAACAGGGAGAATTTGGTCATTGATTCTTCGACTGATTTGAAAAATTAAAACGGCGATTAATTTAAGCAGCTCAACAAAAAGCAAGCCTAACCCTGACCGCCCGCCTCCCGCCCATTGAAGACCAAATCCGCCTCCTCCTGGTCCGCCGCTCAATCCGAGGACCTCTACGGTTTTAAGCGCTGGGGTGCCAATCACTTCTCTGTCGACCCCGCCGGCTTCGTTCAAGTCCAACCGCTCGCCGACGGCCGCAACGTCCGCGTCATGGACGTCGTCGACGAAGCCGTCGGCATGGGCCTCAAGGCCCCGCTCGTCATCCGCTTCCAAGACAAGCTCCGCCACCGCGTCGTCCAGCTCAACGAGACCTTCCGCAAGGCCATCAAGGAGGAGGGCTACAAGGGCGAATACCGCGGCGTCTTCCCCATCAAGGTCAACCAGCTCCGCGAGGTCGTCGACGAGATCGTCGCCGCCGGCAAGGACTACAACTACGGCCTCGAGGCCGGCTCCAAGCCCGAGCTGATGATCGCCCTCGCCATGCATGAGGGCCAGCAGCGCCTCATCATCTGCAACGGCTACAAGGACGACGACTACATGCGGCTCGCCCTCCTCGGCCGCAAGCTGGGCAAGAAGGTCATCATCGTCATCGAACAGCTCTCCGAGGTCGACAGCGTCATCCGCCTCGCGAAGGAGACCGGCGTGAAGCCGCTCATCGGCTTCCGCGTGAAGCTCCAGACCCGCGGCGAGGGCAAGTGGTCCTCCTCCACCGGCGACAACGCCAAGTTCGGCCTCAACACCGCCGAGGTGCTCTTCGCCGTCGAGAAACTCCGCGCCGCGAAGATGCAGCAGGCCCTGCGCCTCGTGCATTTCCACATCGGCTCGCAGGTGCCGAACATCATCACGATCAAGGCCGCCGTCACCGAAGCCGCGCGCTTCTACTGCCAGCTCGCCAAGATGGGCTTCCCGATGGGCTACCTCGATGTCGGCGGCGGCCTCGGCATCGACTACGACGGCTCGCGCACGAACTTCGAGTCGTCGATGAACTACTCGCTCGGCGAATACGCCCGCGACATCGTCTTCAACGTCCGCGAAATCTGCTCCGCCGCCGGCGTGCCCGTGCCCGACCTCGTCAGCGAGTCCGGCCGCGCCGTCGCCGCCCCCCACTCCATGCTCGTCGTCGAGGTCTTCGAGCGCATCAACAAGCGCGAATCCCTCGGCAAGCAGCACCAGCCGAAGTCGAAGCACAAGGTCGTCACCGACATGGAGGTGCTGCTGAAGAACAAGGCCAAGCTCGGCCGCCTCGAGCGCTACCACGACGCGCTCCAGAAGAAGGAGGAGGCCTTCTCGCTCTTCAACCTCGGCTACCTCGACCTCGAGAACCGCGCCGCCGCGGAGCAGCTCTTCTGGCAGATCTGCGAGCAGATCGACCGCGAGGGCAACAAGGCCGGCTACCAGCCCGAGGAACTCCACGACCTCAAGAAGCTCCTCGCCGACCAATATGTCTGCAATTTCTCCGTCTTCCAGTCGCTCCTCGATTCCTGGGCGCTCAAGCAGCTCTTCCCCGTCACGCCGCTGCACCGCCTCACCGAAAAGCCCAGCGTCAACGCCATCCTCGTCGACATCACCTGCGACTCCGACGGCAAGATCGGCAGCTTCATCGACCTCCAGGACCAGAAGGACTACCTCCAGCTCCACCCGTTGAAGCACGGCCAGTCCTACTACCTCGGCATCTACCTCACCGGCGCCTACCAGGACATCATGGGCGACCTGCACAACCTCTTCGGCCGCGTGAACGAGGTCCACGTCTTCCTCGAGGACGACGAGCCCAACGGCTTCTACATCGAGGAGGCGCTCGCCGGCTCGCGCGTCGCCGACGTGATCGAGGGCGTGCAATACCAGTGGGAAGAGCTCTGCCGCCGCGTGAAGCAGCAGATCGACCACGCGACGAAGAAGGACCTCATCAAGCCCCGCGAAGGCGTGCGCTTGGTCGAGTTCTACGAGTCGCAGATGCTCGCCAAGACCTACCTGAACATCGTGCAGAAAAACGGGAAGAAGAAGTAATCCCCGCAATCTGCGACTGGTCTTTGGCGCGGCAGCGCCGGTAGGGTCGGACCGCCGGGCCGACCGCGAACGTCCTTACGGCGCTGAATGCGGTCGCACCCTGCCCTTCGCAGCCAGTCCGAGATTCAACTCTTCTCCGGGCGGTTGCGATCACCCTGTGTTCTTCAACCCCGCCGCGATGCCATTCACGGTGATCTCGATCACGCGCTTCGCCTCGCGGCGTTGCGCCGCCGACAGCCCGCCCGCGCGCAACCGGCGCAGCATCTCCACCTGCAGGTAGTTCAGCGGATCGATGTAGGGATTCCGCAGCCGGATCGAGTTCGCCAGCACCGGTTCGCCGCCGAGCAGCCTCTCCTGCCCTGCGACCGCCAGCACCCATTTCTCCGTGCGCCGGAACTCCGCCGCGATGCGCGCGAAGATCCGCTCCCGCAGCCCCGCATCTGAAACGAGCCCCGCATAGACGCGCGCGATGCCGAGGTCGGCCTTGCCGAGCGTGAGCTGCGTGTTGTCGATCAGCTGCCGGAAGAACAGCCAGTCGCGATACATCGCGCGCAACCGATCCAACCCGCCCTCGCCTGCCGCCGCCTGCTCCAGCGCCGAGCCCAGACCGAACCAGCCCGGCAGGTTGTAGCGGCTCTGCATCCACGAAAACACCCACGGGATCGCGCGCAGGTCGGCGAGCGTGCGCGGGCCCTCCTTGCGATAGGACGGACGCGACCCGAGCTTCAATTCGCCGATCTCGTCGATCGGCGTCGCCTGCTGCCAGAAGACGAGGAACTCCGGATCGTGCACGAGCGCGCGATAGACCTTCGTGCTGTGCGCGCCCATCGCGTCCATCGCCGCGCGCCACGCCGGGTCGAGCGCAGTCCGTCGCCTCGTCCGCGCAGCGTGCGCGCCGAGGATGACGCCGTAGCTCATCTGCTCGAGCACGCGGTGCGCGATGTCGGGGTCGTGATAACGCGTCGAAAGCACCTCACCCTGCTCCGTCACGCGGATGCCGCCGTCGCGCAAGCCCACCGGTTGCGCGAGCACGGCCTTCGCCGCCGGGCCGCCGCCACGCGCAATACTGCCGCCGCGCCCGTGGAACAGCGTCAACCGCACGCCGTGCCGCCGCGCGACGGCCGCGATCTGCTCCTGCGCCTCGTGCAAAGCCCAGTTCGCCGCGAGATATCCGGCGTCCTTGTTCGAGTCTGAGTAGCCGAGCATCACTTGCTGGTGATCGCCCGACCGACGCAGCCAGCGGCGATATGTCGGATCGCGCCACAATTCATCGAGCACGACCGGCGCCCGGTGCAGGTCGTCCAAAGTCTCGAAGAGCGGCGCCACCGGCAGCGCCGTGCCGGCGATCGTCTGCAGCCACACCACCTCGAGCAAATCGGATACGTCCGCCGTCATGCTCACGATGTAGAGCCCGAGCGCGGCCGGCGAAGCCGCTTGCAACGCCGCGAGCGTCGCGAGCGCCGACGTGGCTTCCGGACCGGGTTGCGAGCGCGCACGACGCGCGATCGCCCGCGCGAGCAACCGTCGCTTCTCGTGCTCCGGCAGGTCAGGATAATCCTTCCGTCCCAGCAACTCCGCCACGGCGCGTGCATGCACCGCCGAATGCTGGCGCGTGTCGAGCGCCGCCGCGTGCAGTCCGAATGTCGCCGCCCGGTTCGCGACTTCCTGCAAGACACCGTCGGCCAACACCGCGGCGCGGCTGCCGCGCAGGCTGGCTTCGATCGCAGCGAGCGCGCGCTTCAATTCCACCTCCGTCAACGGATGGGCGTCATCGCTCAACCGCGCGCGCAGCACATAGATTAGTTGCCGGTAAGGCTCCTGCGCGTGCCGGTCGCGGATTTCGCCCCACTCTCCCACCCCGCGACCCAACTCGCGCGCGAGCCGCGTGACCTGCGGCGAAGCCGGCTCGCGCAACGCCGAGACCGTGAGCGACCAGGCGAGGCGTTGCAGGCTGCGCTTCATCGCCGTCACCGCGAGTTCGCGCTGCAAACCCAGCACCGTGCGTGTCACCGGCGCAGTGACGAACGGATTACCGTCGCGATCGCCGCCGATCCACGACCCGAACCGCAACCAACCGCGCGGCGCGCGCAGACCCGGGTAATGCTGCGCGAGCGCGGCTTCCAAGTCGGCCTGCAGCTCCGGCAACACGCGGTAGAGCGTGCGCTCGAAATACCAGAGTCCCGTTCGCGCCTCGTCGACCACGGTCGGCGGCGCCGGCCGCCCGCGATCGGTCAGCCAGAGCGAAACGATCTCGCGCTCGATCTCGCGGCTCGCGGCGATGGCGTCGACCGGCGTCAGGCGCAACACCTCGGCCAGGGCGGCGAGCTTGGTCAGCAAGGTCCGGCGCTTGGCCTCCGTGGGATGCGCGGTGAAGACGAGTTCGATGGCGAGACGGTCGAGCAGGCGCCGGACCTCCGCGGCGGGCACGCGCCGGCGCTTCAGCTCGGCGATCGCGGCCGCGATGGACTCCTTGCGCGCACCGGCGTCGGCCCGGCGCGCACGCAGCAGGCGGACGCGGAAATTCTCCTCGGCCAAGTTCACCAACTCGAAGAAGAGCGTGAACGCCATCGCCTGGTTCAGCGCCGCGGCCGGCGTCAGCCGACGCACGCGCGCGGCGAGCCGCGCCGAGGCCTCGCCGTCGCCCGCGCGACTCTCCTTCGCGCAATGACGCAGCTCCTCCACGAGCCGCAGGGTCGGCGCCCCTTCCAGCCGCGCGATGACCTCACCCAGCCGCGCGCCCAGCGCGCGCACCGCGGCGCGAAGCTGGGGCAATTCCTCCAGCGCGTGACGGGCCGGAGCGGACGAGGCGGGACCTTCGGGAGTCATCGGCGGACCGAGCGTGGCCGCGCCCGGCCGCCGGCTCAACGCCGTTCGCCGTCATAGCGATTTCCGTCGATCAGGCTAACGCAGGTGGAACGCGTTGACCTCAACGCGTTCTCGCACGAGCGCGTTGGGTCAACGCGCTCCACCAACACAGTCACGCTCTCGGTCGATTCGGAATCGTTCAGCGCCACTCGTGCCGCGGGTAACGGCGGGAGAGCTCGGTCTTGATCTTCGGATACTGCTCGCGCCAGAAGTTGCTCAGGTCGTCCGTCACCTGGATCGGGCGCTGATTGGGCGCGAGCACCTCGATCTTCACCGGCACGCGGCCGTGGCCGAGGGTGAACTTCGAGTCGACGCCGTAGAGTTCCTGGATGCGCGCGCTGAGCACCGGCGGGCCGTCCTTCGTGTAGGTCACGCGCGCCTTGCGGCCGTTGGCCATGACGATGCGCTCGGGCAAATAGTCGTCGAGCACGGCGAGCTGCTCCGGCAACAGCCAGTCGCGCAGCACGGGCATGACGGGCTTGTCCTTCAACTCGCGCGCGCCGTGGCTGCCGTAGCAGATCTGTTCGATGAGCGTGGCGCGGTCGGCATCGGTGATCGGGTTCACCTCGAGCTCGGGCCACCATTTCGCGAGGCAGTTGACGCGAGTGATCCAGTGCTCGACTGCCTCGTTCCACTCCGTGAGCACGATGCGACCGGCGATGACTTCCTTGGTCAGCAATGCGGCGGCCTCGCCGTCGGCCGGTTCCTCGGCGGTCTGCTTCGACTCGAGCACGAGGTCGCGGAAGCGACGCTCCTTGCGCGCGAGCACGCGGCGCTGCGTCTCGTCGTAGACGACGCCGCCGGCATCGTGGAAATCCTCGGGAAACAGTTCCTTCAACCACGCCTCGTCGATGGCGGTGTTGAGATTGAGGAGCGTGTTCACTTCGCCGCGGCTCTCGATCTCGGTGATCTCCGCGGCGACGAAGAGCGGCGCGTCTTGGATGCAGCTCTCGCGTGCGAGCACGCCCTTGCGGCCGTGGACGAGTTCGCAGCGCAGCGTGCCCTGGTCGATCCGGCGCGCCAGATGGTCGCTGAAGCCGAGGAGCACGCACTTGCGCACGGCCACGCCGTCGATGCGCTTTTCCGCGATGTCGAGCATCTCGGCCGCGGCGATCTCGAGGAATTGCTCGAACAGCGGCCCGACCTGCCGCACGGCCTGCACGTGGATGCCGAGGCGGCGGCAGGCGTCCATGTTGTAGGCCGCCTTGTCGGCGTAGCGCCACGCGCGCATGAGGAGGAAGAAATCGGACTCGCTCTCCGCGCCGAAGAGATCGTCGCGCGCCTCCTGCGTGCGCTTGTCCACGCCGCGGAGGAGGAAATTGCGGCCCTGCGTAAGCGCCGCCATCAGCGCAACCGAGCGCACGCAGCCGTAATCCTGCGCCGCGAGAAACATGCGCGCATAGCGCGGATGCATTGGGAAGCGCAGCATCTTGCGGCCGACATCAGTGATGCTGAGTAGGGCCGGTCTGTGACCGGCCTTGGACGCCTCTGCGGTGACGTGACCAGGCCGGTCGGAGACCGGCCCTACCTCATGCAGCGCCCCCAAGTCCGCGAGCAAGGTCTCCGCGCGCTCGAGCGACTTCGGGTCGGGCTTTTCGACCCAGGGGAAACCGTGGATGTCGTCGATGCCGGCGGCCTTGAGCGTCAGCACGACCTCGGCGAGGTCGAGCCGCTTGACCTCGGGCAATTCCTGCAACGGACGCTGCGCGTGCTCGCGCTCGGTCCAGAGCCGCAGGCAGACGCCTGGCGCCGTGCGGCCGGCGCGGCCGGCGCGTTGGTCGGAGGAGGCGACGGAAATCTTTTCGATGAGGAGGGTGTTGATGCCGCGGTGCGGGTCATAGCGCGCCACGCGGGCGAGGCCGCAATCCACAACCGCGGTCACGCCGTCGATGGTGAGCGAGGTCTCGGCGACGTTGGTCGAGACGATGATCTTGCGCGTGTCGTAGCGCGCGACCGCACGGTCCTGAGCGTCGGGCGGGAGTTCGCCGTGAAGCGGGAAGCACGCGAAGCCGCGCAGCGCGTGCGAGCCTTGGATCTCCTGCACGGTGCGCGAGATCTCGAATGCGCCCGGCATGAACACCAGCAGGTCGCCCGTCGTCTCCGCGGCGACGCGTTCGCACTCGCGGGCGGCGACGGCCCAGACGGGGTCGTGCTCGAAGTTGACCGACTTCGGGAGGTATTCGATCCGCACGGGAAAGGTCCGACCCTGCGAAGTGAGGACGTCGCACGGTGCGAGGTAATCCTTGAGCAGCGCCGCATCGAGCGTGGCCGACATGACGATGATCTTCAGGTCGGGCCGGCGCGTGCGCTGGATCTGCAAGGCGCGCGCGAGCGAGATGTCGCCGTAGAGATGGCGCTCGTGGAATTCGTCGAAGACGATCGCGCTGATGCCGCGGAGCTGCGGATCGAACGACATCTGCCGCAGCAGAATGCCCTCGGTCACGAAGCGGATGCGCGTCGCGTCGCTGACGCGCGAGTCGAGGCGGATCTGATAGCCGACGACGTCGCCGAGCCGCGTGCCGACTTCCTCCGCGACACGTTTCGCCAGCAGGCGCGCGGCGAGGCGGCGCGGTTGAAGGACGACGACCTCGCCGCGTTCGCCCAGCAGGCCGTGGTGGAGCAGCATCTGCGGCACCTGCGTTGATTTGCCCGAGCCGGTCGGCGCCTGGACGATGAGCCGGCCCTGCGCACGCACCGCGTCCACGAGCCGGGACTCGAGTTCGTAGATGGGCAATTCGCGGGGAGCGGGCATGGAGGAGGCCACGTTCGGGAAGTGATCGGGCGGCCGCAAGCAGAACGTCGAGGATTGCATTGACCTCGGTGCGCGGCGTCGCGCAATGTCGGCGCGGGCCAAGTTGATGAGGGCATTACTGCGCGGGTTTTCCGCATTCACCATCTTGTTTCTCGGCGGCGCGCCGGCCGGAGCGACGGCGGCCGAAGCGGCGGGAATTGCCGCCGTGCGCGGGGAGTCGGCGCAGCGCGAAACGCGTCTGGTCGTCGACCTGCTGCAGAACCTCCATTATTCTGGTCGTCCGTTCCGCGACATCACCAATGACGAAATCGTCGAGCGCTACCTCAGTGGGCTCGACCCGCATGGCGACCTTCTGCCCGAACCAGAGCGGGCCGCCTTGCGTCGCCGGTTCAGCCGCACCCTGAAAAGCGTCTATCTCTTTCGCGGTGACCTGCAGCCCGCGACCGAGCTTTTCGAGCGTTTCGCGGTGCGCGCGAACGCGCGCCTGGACTGGGTCGATCGCCGCTTGGCGGAACCGCTTCCCACCCCGACCGACGAGTCACCCGCGCCCGCGGAGGCATCCACCGTGGCCAAGTCCTCGGCGGAAGCCGACGCGCGCTGGGAACGAAAACTCCAGGAAATGGTGCTGCGTCAGCGCCTCGCCGGGCATGGCGAAGTCACCGCGCGTCAGCGCGTCGCCGCGCAGTTCGCGCGCTTTCGCGCCGCGCTCGCCGCCGCGGACCCCGGAACGGTCCGCGAACAGTTTCTCGACGCGATGCTGCGCTGCTACGATCCGCACAGCGGCTATTTCTCGGCCGCAACTGCGCGGCGCTTCGCCCTCACCATGGGCGCGCGCGCCGGCGGCATCGGCCTCGGCGTCGCCGCGGATGGCACCGCGCCGGTCGTGACCGAGGTGACGCCCGGCGGGCCGGCGGACCTGCACAGCGACCTGCGACCCGGGGACGTGATTCGCGCCGTCACCGATGCGGACGGAAACTGGCGGACGGCTTCGTCCGTGCGCTCCGGTGAACTCTCCGCCTGGCTGCTCGGCGACGCGGGCACGGAGGTGCGTCTGAAGTTTGCGCGGCCCGGCGAGGATGGCGAGCGGGAGGTCGCACTGCTCCGCGCCAGGCTGCTGCGGCCGGACGACCGGGCGCAGGGCGGGGTGGCCCTCCTCCCGGCGGCGGGCGACTCGCCCGCCCGCCGCGTCGGCTGGATTCGATTGCCCAGCTTTTATGGCCAACCTGAAGAAGGAGCCGACGGCGTGAGCGCGACGCGCGACGTGCGCGCGCTGCTGCTGCGTATGCGACCGGACGAACTCGACGGCTTGGTCGTCGATCTGCGCGACAATCCCGGCGGCCTGCTGATCGAGGCCGTCTCGCTGACCGGGCTCTTTCTTCGCGGAGCGACCGCCATCCACGCGGGACAAGTCGGTCAGGCCCCGAAGGCGATGACCACACCGGACGAGGCGCCCGTCTATGCCGGTCCGCTGATCGTGCTGACGTCCGGGCGGACCGCCTCGGCCGGCGAGGCTTTGGCGGGAGCATTGCAACACCACCGCCGCGCCGTCGTCGTCGGCGACGAGGCCACCTACGGCAAAGGAAGCATGCAAATCTACGTGGAACTGGCCCGCGCCTACCCCACCGCCGGTGTCGACAGCTCCGATTGGGGCACGCTGCGCGTGACTTCGGAGCGGTTTTATTTGCCCGACGGACGCACGGTGCAACGCACCGGCGTGAAGTCGGACGTCGTGCTGCCGGCCGTGGGTGCAGCCGCGCCGCGCGAGGCAGATCTCGATCACGCCTTGCCCGCCGGCACCCTGCCGGTCGCGCCGGCAGCTGCAGCACGAGCGCCGGAGGAAGTCGGCGACGTGACGCCGGAGTTGATCGCCGGACTCCGGGAACACACGGAGACACATGTCGCAACGCTGGCGGAGTGGGCGCGGTGGAAAAGGGGGCTGGAACTGGCCGCCGCCGAGGCGCGATCGACGCGCAGCCTCACGCTGGCCACGCGCGAGGCGGAGCTGGCTGACCGCCTCGGGGAACTGGCGGCTCGGCGGCGGGAATGGCTGGCGTGGTCCCGCGACGAGGCGTGGAGCATCGAGACCGTCGAGGTCGACGTGGTCGATTCCGCGCGCGCAGCGCACGCCGCGGCGGTTCGCACGCGGCTGGCATCGGCGTCGCCGGTCGACCTGCTCCGGAGTCGGCACGCCCTCTGCCTTGCCGATGACGGTGCCGCCCGCGAGATTCCGCTCGGGCACATCGACTTCGCCTCCTTTGTGGCGGACGCCCCTTTGCTCGCCCCGGCGTTCGCCGCCGGCAGCGGTCGTGAGGTGGATGTCTCCCGACTCGCGCTGGTGCTGCGCGGCATCGCCGGGCTGGAGCGCAGGGACTACGGGGAAATTCTTCGCGTGCTCGGCGAGCACCTGCCGGACCACGAGGGATGGAGCGAGCATGAGCGCGAGGCCGGTTTCGCCGGCATGCTCGCCGCCCTGCCCGGACTCGATGTCCGTCTGCAAGCGCGCCCGCGCCCGGTGGATGTGCCGTTGCGGGAGGCTGTGCGGCTCGCCGCCGCCTGGGCGTCCCGGCGCACGGACTCCGGCCGCGTTTCCTCCTCCATGCTTTCCCGATGAACTCAGTCATGCGTTTTCCCCTCGTTGTTCTCCTGCTGCTTGCCGCCCTGGCCCGTCTGACGGGCGCGCCGCCCGTGGAGCCCGTTGACGAATCGGACGAAGCTGACGAGGCATTGCCGGCCGCGCCGGCCCGCGCCGATCCGCGGCTCGACCAATATTGGGAGGCGGTCCGGCTGCTGGAGCGCCCCGGCAGCGCGGACCAAGCCGCGGGGCGCCGCGCGCTGCAAGCAGCGGCGGACCGGGAGTTGACCCACGCCCAGGTCCTGCTCGCCGGTTTCCACTTCACCGGCAGCTACGGTTTCAAACGCGATCTGCGCAAGGCGGCGAACCTGATGCAGCTCGCGGCCGCACGCGGCAACGGCTTCGCGCGCGTCAGCCTGGGTGTCTGCCATCTCCAAGGCATTGGCGTCAGCCGCAGCGACAAGCTTGCCGCAGAGTGGCTGCAGGCTGCGCTCGCCGCGGATGCCGACTTCGAGCGACCGGTGGCGCCGGCGGATGTCGCCGCCGCGGTCACGGGCACCGCCCGCGTCATCGGCGACCAGACCCGCGATCCCGCCAACGTCGCGCGCGCGACGGCCCAGTTCCTCCTCGGCGCCCTCGCGGCCAAGGCCAAGAACCGCAGCGCGGCCCACGCCTATTACCTCGCCGCGGCGAACGCCGGTCCCGCCGGCCGCGACGGCCTGTATCCCGCTGCCATCGCCGAGGCGCTGAACTACGCCTTCGGCCAGGGCGTGCCGCGCGATGCCGCGAAAGCGAACGAACTCCTCGCCACCGCCCGCCGCCTTTCCGCCCGCGCCGGAGTCACAGTCGTGCACAATTACAGCACCTTGAAACTGGTGGACGATTTTGCCGTCGCCGACCTGGAGCTCGAGGCCGAATCACAGGCCGAGCAGCAGCAGCAGGGGCTGCAGCTGGCCATTGCCAACGCGCTCGCCGACCGGAAGTCGAAAGACTACAACCCGGCCGAGGCCGTGCGCTGGTATGAAATAGCCGCGGAGAGCAACCAGACCTGGGCGATGTTCGCCCTCGGAATTCTGCACAGCCGGCCGGGCACGCCAGTGCACGATCCGGCCCGCGCCTTCCATTGGTTCGAGCGCGCCGGCGGCGGAGAAAAGACCAAACACGTCTTCGCGACCATGAATCTGGCCATCTGCCTGCAACACGGCCTCGGCACCGCCGCAGATCCGGCCCGGGCGGCCGCCCTGTTCCAGCGGCATCGCTCCACCCACTACCTCGGCCACCTCGGCGCGAACGGCCGGGCGCCGGCCAAGGTGTGCACGGATGAGGACGTGCTCGATCTGATCAAGCGCGACGCGAAAAAGAAGGAGCCGCACGCGGAGTATTTTCTCGGCCTGCGCCATTTGGAAGGGCTCGGCGTCGATCGCGACTTGCGCACCGCGGTGCGTCTGCTCGAGCGCGCGACCAAGGCCGGCGTGCCCGAGGCCATGCTCTCGCTCGGCAACATCCACGAGAACGCCGGCCTTGCCCTGCTGCTCGGTCTCAAGGATCCCCGGGCCCGGGCGCATGAGCTCTACCAGCGCGCCAGCGACGCGGGCCTGGCCGAGGCCAGCGCGTCGTTCGCCTATCTCGCCGGCGGCGACCTCGCCACGCCGCCGGGCCGCGAGATCGCCGAAACCTACTATCTGCGCGCGCTCACCCAGGATCCGGAGCACACCCGCGCCCACAACAACCTCGCCGCAATCTACAAGCTGCGGCTCGCCGAGGCGCTGAAGGACGGCGAGTCGGCCGACACGGCCGCGTGGCGCGAGAAGATGCTCGTCTCCTTCCAACGTGCCGCGGAACTCGGCTTCGGCTTGGCCGCCCATAACCTCGGCGACCTCCATCGGGAGGGGAAGCTCGTGCCCGCCGACTACGAGAAGGCCTACGAATACTACGACCGCGCAACCGCGCTCGGACACACCGCCGCCCACTACGCCCTCGGCCAGATGCACGATGCCGGACAGGGCGTGCCCATCACGCCGATGGAGGCCGCCTATCACTACCGGCTCGCCGCGCTCGCGGGACACCGGGCGGCGCTGCGCCGACTGGTGGACTACTATCTCACCGGGCAGGTCGCGGACGTGGACCTCGACCGCGGCGTCTTCTGGGTGCGCTACGCGATCATGAACTTCTTCGAGCACAGCTTGGGGCGCGTCTACTGCGACCTGCTCATGCAGAAGGGCGATTACGCCACGCTGCTGCCGATCCTCAAGGACCTGACCGATTCGAGCGATCCCGCGCTGGCCAGCTACGCCCACGGCAAACTGAGCGCGCTCTACCGCGACGGTCTCGGCGTGAAACCCAGTGCCCGGCGCGCGCGCCGGCACGCGGAACTCGCAGAAAAAAAGATCACCGTCGACCGCCTGATCGAGATGGCGATGGTGCTCCTCGGCAACCAGCGGATGCCGGAAGGCGTGGCGTTGATGCGCCAGGCGGCCCAACGCTCCGCCAAGGCGAAGTTCTATCTCGGTCAGATGTTCTATTTCGGCACCAATGTGGAAAAGGACCCGGCGCAGGCCGTCACACTGCTGCGCGCCGCCGCCAAGGAGAACCATGCCGACGCCCAGTATTTCCTCGCCGCCCTGACCTACAAGGAGGCCGAGGGTGCGCCGTCCCTCGCGGAAGCGCTGGAATTCGCCGCGCAGTCCGAGCGCGGCGGACGCGCCGACGCCGCTGCGCTGAGGCGGAGATTGGAAGCACGCCAGGCGGCGGCGACGGCACCCGCCGCGGGCGGTGAATAACCGGTGAGCAAACGGCGGCGCCAAACTGCGCGCAGGTTATTCACAGGCCGGCACCGTGAGCAAGTTGGTGGTAACAACCAATGGACTTCGCGCAGCCGCGGCCGCATCTTCGTCGTGTTCCTTGATAGAACAGTCGAAGGCGCGGCGGCATGAAAAAACCGACGAGAGCGCGACTGGGATACGCCCGGGCAACCGGGGAAAGGCGGATCGCAACTGGTGCGGTCCTCCCCTGTGCGGCATCTCGCCGCCGCAGGCATATGTCACCAGTTCCTCTGGACGGTGTCGCAACCGTTCCAGTTCTGCGAATATGGAACTGTGCGGCGAGGCGCGAACTCAGAAACCGCGTCCGAGCCGAGTCAGGTCCATGGCCAGTTTCGGGCCATGCACCGATGCAGTTACCCAGAGGGTTATGGCTGCTACTGCACGACCAGACGCAGCGATTCGTTCGGGAGGGCTTGTCCCTCCAAAAGGCCCGGCTGCCGCAAGCGGCGGGGCGCGCAAAGGACGGAACGCGGCGTGGAGCGGCGCGGGATGGCAACACCCGCCAGCCTTCCGAGATTGGGGCGGTTCCGCAAACCGGGATCACCCAACTGCAAGTCGAACGCAGCCTGAGAGGTAAGAGGTCAGACCCGTCGCACGGGGCCAACGCAGCGCCACAAGCGCTGGCCGTCCCCGTGGTCAAGGTGCCGGAGCGAATGTATTCTTGCAGGCGTCCCAGCACCCGTCCGGCGAGCGAACCACCGGCAGGTGGTCACCGAACCGGGCGTAGAGGCCTCACTCGATAGATCCTGTGTCTGAAAGGACCGGGACGGTCCCGCTATGAGACCGAGAGCATCGCTTGCCGCGGTGAGTAGCGTCGGGAAACACCTGGCCCGCCAAACGGCGAGAGCGCCAAACAGGTGTGACTGGGAAAGAGCGCGTGGCGAACGCCCACCCCCGAATTTGGCCCGGATGCCGCAAGGTGTCCGGGCCTTATTCTTTAGTAGAGACCCCCTTTGGCAACGCGCCGGGCCATACTTTGCCCGGAACCACGAGCACCAGTCTCGCCTGGCGCGTTGTCCGCGGGGGTTTTCTATTTTTTTCGCCGGGCGGGTGTGTCGCCGCGAGATGGTGTGCATCGCGACGACGGTGAAGTTGCGCGCGAGCGCGCAACCTACAGGGACGCCGCACGGATGTTCGCGTCGCGCCGTGCGCAGTCGTTCATCCGCCGTAGCAGCCGACGTAAGTCGGCTGGCGAACGAGGACGAAGGTGCGCTGCGGCACTGCCCCAGCCGTCTGACGACGGCTGCTACGGAGTTCGCCTTGGCGCGGTGCGGCCGGTCGAGCTCAGCGGCCGCTGTAAGGCGGGAGCGAGGCGTAGCTCGCGGCGGCGGGGACGAAATTTTGCGCCTTGGCCGCGCCGAGCGTCATGCGCTGCGGGATCTTGAAGCCGGTCTTGAGCACATAGACATAGCGCTCGTTGTCGGCGCGGGTCGTCTGCGTGTCCTTGGGATCGGCCCACACGCCTTGCGCCGTGGTCGCGGGGGCGGTGCCACCCATGATGCGCTTGCTCAGCGGATCGACGAGCTGGCCGGGCGGACCGGAGCCAGGGCCGGGGTTGGCGGGCGTCGTGGTGCCGGCGGTGCCCTTGGCCGCAGGCCAGGCGGCGGCGGGTTTCACGGCGCCGGGCTTGGCGGCTTGGCGCGTGGCCGCCGCTTCCGCCTCGTCGAGCTCGCCCGTGTTTTTCACGGGTTTGCCGAGGAATCCCTCGCCGGTGGGCGGGCCGTTGCCGGGGGCGCCGGACTTGCGATGTTTTTCGGCGAGCTTGTCGAGTTCGGCCGCGGTGCGCTTGTCCTGCTCGCGCGCCTCCTTCGAGCCGGCGTAGAGGACGGGTTTCTCGGTGGTGTCGGCCGGGCCGTTGCCGTGGGCCGGGGCGGGTTCGTCTTCATCGACGTCCGCGGCGCCGTTGCCCGCACTGCCGTCGGGGAGTTTCTCGGCGCTGACCACGCGATATTGCACCGGATTGAGCGGGTCGGAATTCGCAGCAAGCATGTCGGCGATCGTTTGGCCACGCATGCCGGAGGAATTGAGGGTGATGGAGTTCCCGCTCAGGGTCGCAGTGTCACCCGTGCTCGCGCCGGCTTTGGAGTAGGCCGTGATGAAAGACTGGGCGAAGAGCTGCCAGCTGTCGTCGTCACCCAGTTTGCTCGTGCGATCCATTGCCATGGTGACGCGGTAAAGGGCGTGAGGCTCGTAAGTGTTGGCCGAGGCGGCGCCGCCTCCGAGCAAGGCAGTCAGCAGGACCAAGGCAGCGGGGATTTTCATGGGCCAAGGGGTGTGGAACTGCGGGGCGCAGCGGAGGTGGACGATGCAGGCCGGCCGTTCGCTCGCAATGGTTAAACCCGGCCATGGAATGGGGTTTTCCCGGGCTTGCTTCGGACACCGGCGGGGATTCGTTTGCATGGCGATGTCCGACCTCCCCTCGCCCACCTCCGATGTCGAAGCCGCGCAGAAAATCGCCGCCATCGGCGACGCGATGGGCGCGGTCGCACACGATCTCAACAACGTCATGGCCGCGATCATGGGTTCCGTGACCCTGATCGAGATGCGCGCGGGCGACATCACGCGCCACAGGCAAAACATCACCACCGCCACGCAGCGCGGCACGCAGTTGCTGCGGCAACTGCTGGCGCTCTCGCCGCGTCTGGACGGCCCGTTCGAGCTGCACACCCCCGAATCGCTGCTGGAGGACCTGAAGGCTCCGGCGGCGGATCTGCTCGGCCACGCGCACCCGCTGAGCGTCTTTGCACCGCCCGGGCTCGGCGCGATCCAAGTCGACCGCCCGCAGGTGCTCCGCGCCCTGCTCGCCTTGGTCGAAAACGCCCGCGACGCCATGCCGAACGGCGGCACCATCCTCGTCACGGCTCAACCCGTGGGCGAAGACCGGCTGGGCTTTTCCGTCCACGACCACGGCGCGGGCATCCCCGAAGCCGTCCGGCCCCGGATCTTCGAGCCTTTTTTCACGACCAAGCCCAAGGGCAAGGGCTCCGGCCTCGGCCTCGCCATCGTGTTCCGCATCGTGCAACGCCACCGCGGCGAGGTCCTCGTGCGCTCGGAACCCGGCCAAGGCAGCGTCTTTACGTGTCTTTTCCCGCGCCCCACCGCGGCCGGACCCTGACGACGCGCGCCGCGGGTGAAACTAGCTCTTGCCATGCCCCGGACCGGACCGCACCGTGGCCCTTTTATCTCTTTCCAAGCGCCACCGGCCCAATGAACCAGAACATCCGCAACATCGCCATCATCGCCCACGTCGACCACGGCAAGACCACGCTCGTCGACAAGCTTCTCAAGGAAGGTGGCGTCTATCGCGCCAACCAGCAAGTCGAGGAGCGCGCCATGGACTCCATGGACCTCGAGCGCGAAAAGGGCATCACGATCAAGGCCAAGAACACCTCCGTGCACTGGAAGGACAAGACGATCAACATCGTCGACACCCCCGGCCACGCCGACTTCGGCGGCGAAGTCGAGCGCGCCCTCCGCATGGTCGACGGCGTCCTTCTCCTCGTCGATGCCTACGACGGCCCGCAGGCCCAGACCCGTTTCGTCCTCCGCAAGGCCCTCCAGCACGGCCTCAAGGTCGTCATCGTCATCAACAAGATCGACCGCGACAACGCCGACCCGGCCAAGATGTATGACAAGGTCCTCGAGCTCCTCATGGAGCTCAACGCCACCGAGGAGCAGTTCGACGCCCCGGTCGTCTACGGTTCCGGCCGCGACGGCTACATGATGTATCACCTCGGCGACGAGAAGAAGGACATGACGCCCCTCTTCGAGACCATCCTCGAGCACGTCCCGCCGCCCTTCGCCAAGCCCAACGAGCCCTTCCACATGCTCGTGTCCAACATCGATTGGAGCGACTACGTCGGCCGCATCGCCATCGGCAAGATCCTCGGCGGCACCGCCAACATCGGCGACACCGTCTGGGTCATCCGCCACGCCGACGGCAAGCGCGTCCGCGCCAAGGTCACCAAGGTGTTCGAATACTCCGGCCTCGGCACCAGCGAGACGGCCACCGCCGTCGCCGGCAACATCGTCGGCCTCTCCGGCTTCGAGGACATCGACATCGGCGACACCCTCACCGCCGACGAGAACGGCCACGCCCTCCCCTTCACGCAGATCGACCCGCCGACGCTCGAGATGCAGATCGGCGTCAACGACGGCCCGCTCGTCGGCACCGAAGGCAAGCTCGTCACCTCGCGCCAGGTCCGCGAGCGCCTCTTCCGCGAGGTGAAGACCAACGTCTCCATCACCGTCGAGGACTCCGACCGCGCCGGCGTGTTCAACCTCAAGGCCCGCGGCGCCATGCAGGTCGCCGTCCTCGTCGAGACGATGCGCCGCGAGGGCTTCGAGCTCACCGTTTCCCGCCCGACCGTCATCGAGAAGATCGTCGACGGCAAACGCCACGAACCCTACGAGAGCGTCTGGATCGAGATCCCCGACGAGTGCGTCGGCGCGATCATGCAGAACCTCGCCAACCGCAAGGGCCAGATCACGAACATGGAGAAGCACCACTCCACGACGATGATCGAGGCCGTCATCACGACCCGCGGCCTCATCGGCCTCGAGATCGACATCGTCAACGCCACCAGCGGCCGCGGCGTCATGTCGCACCTCTTCAAGGAATACGGCCCCTACGCCGGCGAAGTCCTCACGCGCCTCACCGGCACGCTCATCGCCACCGAGGCCGGCGAGACGACCTCCTACGCCCTCGTGATGTGCCAGGAGCGCGGCAAGCTCTTCGTCAATCCGGGCGAGAAAGTCTATGAAGGCATGATCATCGGCGAGAATCCCCGCAACGAGGACATCGCTGTCAATGCCGTCCGCGAGAAGAAGCTCACCAACTTCCGCTCCCAGGGCGAAGGCGTCGCCGCCGGCCTCACGCCCGCGACCAAGCTCTCCCTCGAGCGCGCGATCGAATACATCGCCGCCGACGAACTCGTCGAGGTCACGCCGGCCAACATCCGCCTCCGCAAGCGCGTCCTCAAGGAGACCGAGCGCCGCAAGATCGAGCGCGCCGCCAAGAAGGCCGTCGACTGAGCCGCCGGCCACGCCGGCATCCACGCTCAAGGGCGCAGACTGCTGCGCCCTTTTTTATTGCCGCCGGCATCCCGCACGGGCGCAGCCAGCCTGCGTCCATCCCAGAAGCGCCCCGCCACAACCAATCTGAATTTTGTAGGGCGGGGTCTCCCGACCCCGCCGCGAACGCGATATCACGCCCGAAAGTCGGCGGGGTCAGGAGACCCCGCCCTACAATTTCCAAACCTGCGCGACTCGCGCGCGGCGTTTACTACGTCTCGGTCGCGTAGGTGCGGGTCTCGCGCTCGATCTCGTCGGCCTTGATCAGACCGTGGGCGCTGTTCCGCCCCGTGAACTTTACGCAGAGCTTGTCCATCAGCAGGTAGACGATGGGGATGACGTAGAGCGTGATCACGGTCGAGAGCGCGAGCCCGCCGACGACGACCAAGCCCATCGGGTTGCGCGTCTCGGCGCCGGCGCCGGAGGCGAAGGCGATCGGCACGGCACCGAGGATGGTCGAGATCGACGTCATCAGGATGGGCCGGAAGCGGATCGTCGCCGCCTCGAAGGCCGCCTCGGCGGCGGCCAGCCCCTTCTGCACCTGGAGCTGGTTCGCGAATTCGACGATAAGAATGCCGTTCTTGGCCACGAGGCCGATGAGCATGATGAGGCCGAAGCGCGAGAACAGGTTGTCCGTCATCGCCGGGCCCCAGAAGCGCGAACAGTAGAGGACGAGCAGGCCGCCGGCCAGGGCGATGAACACGCCCGTGAAGATCGTCATCGGATGGATCCAGGATTCAAACTGCGCGGCGAGAATCAGGAAGGTGAACAGCAGCGCGAGGCCGAAGAGGATCATCGTGTCGTTGCCGCTCTCGACGAATTCGCGCGTCTCGCCGTCCCACGCGTAGGTGTAGCCGGCGGGCAGCGTGCGGGCGGCGAGGCCCTCCAGGAAGGTCACGCCGTCGCCGATGGTGCGGCCCTCGGCCATCTGCGCCGAGACCGTGACCGCGCGCAGGCGGTTGAAGTGGGGGTAGCTCTCCGGCACGGTGTTCTCGGACCAGCTGACGACGTTGGAGAGCTGCACGAGGACGCCGTCGGTCGAGCGGACGTAGAGTCGCGTCAGGTCGCTCGGCGTCGTGCGGTTCTCGTCCGTCACCTGCACGATGATGTAATACTGCTGGTTGCCGCGCTGGAACTCGGTCACGCGGCGGCCGCCGAGCAGCGATTCGAGCGTGGACGCGATGACGCTGACGGGGACCTTGAGGTCGGCGGCCTTGGCGCGGTCGATGCGCACGTCCAGCTGGGGCTTCGTCGGCGAGGGATCGACGCGCGGCTGGTTGAACTGGCCGCTCTCGCGCATGGCGGTGAGGAACTCGTTGCCGAGCCGCTGCAGCTCAGTGAAGTCGGAGCCGAGCAGCACCATGTTGACGCCGCTGCCGCCGCCGCGCGGGCCGCGACCGAAGGGGCGCACGGGATTGGCGAAGGCCTGGCCGCCGGTGATCTCGCGCTGGAATTTCCGCCGCAGCTCGGCGGTGATTTCCTGGGTCTTGCGCTCGCGCTCCTCCCAGGGCTTGAGGGTCGCGAAGATGAAGGCGCGCCCGCCGTCGCCCGTGCGGTGGAAGGTGCGGTCGATCTCCGGCACCTGCAGGATCATCTGCTCCATGTCGTAGGAATAGAGCCGCAGGTATTCCGGCGTGGCGCCGATCGGGGCGATGAGATTGGCCGTGAAAATGCCGCGATCCTCGAGCGGGGTCAGTTCCCGCTGCAGCTTCGTGTAGAGGAAGAAGCCGCCGAGCGTGAAGAGCAGCGCGGCCAGCAGCACGAGCGGCTGCACCCGCAGCGCCGTCCGGAGCGTGCGTTCGAACTTCGCGTTGAGCCAGACGAAGAACGGCTCGGTCTTCTCGTAGAGCCAGCCGTGGTTGCTCTGCCCGCCGACCTGCTTGCTCTTCAGGATGCGCGAGCAAAGCATCGGGGTGAGGGTCAGCGCGACGAAGGACGACACGAGCACGGAGAGGCCGAGCGTGATGCCGAACTCGTAGAACAGGCGTCCCGTTTGACCCGATTGGAAAGCGACCGGGAGGAAGACCGCGATGAGTGTCAGCGTCGTCGCGATGATGGCGAACGCCACCTGCCGGGAGCCGAACACCGCGGCGTGGATCGGCCCCTCGCCTTCCTCCATGCGCCGGTAGATGTTCTCGAGCATCACGATCGCGTCGTCGACGACTAGGCCGACGGCGAGCACGAGGGCGAGCAGCGTCAGCGTGTTGATCGAGAATCCGAGCGCCCGCATGAGCAGGAAGGAGCCGATGATCGAGACGGGGATGGCGAGCAGCGGCACCATCGTGGCGCGCCAGTCGCGCAGGAAGACGAAGATCATCAGCACGACGAGAACGCCGGCCTGCCAGAGGGTCGTGTAGACTTCCTTGACCGAGCGGTCGACGAACACGGAGCTGTCGAAGCCGACCTCGACGTTCACGCCCTCCGGCATGTCGGCCTGGATGAGCGGAATCATCGCCTTTGCGCCGTTGGCGACGTCGAGCAGGTTGGCCTGCGCCTGGCGGAGGATGAACACGCCGACGGTGGGCTTGCCCTTGAAATAGCTCTCGGAGCGGTATTCCTCGGCGCCGAGCTCGACGCGGCCGACGTCGGCGAACTTCACCTGGTGCGAGCCGCGGGTGGCGAGCACGAGATTCTCGAAATCGGCGACCTCGCGCATGCGGCCCTCGATGCGCACGGGGAACTCGCGGGCGGCGGACTCGATGCGGCCGCCGGGGATCTCGACGTTTTGCTGGCGCAGCGCCCCCTCGACGTCGGAAATCGTGAGCTGGTGCGCGGCGAGCCGGTCGCTGTCGACCCAGAGCCGCATCGCGTAACGCGGGCCGCGGACGCCGACGGAGCCGACGCCGGGAATCGTCTGGAGGCGCTGGATGGCGATGCGCTCGACGAGCTCGCGCAGCTCCAGGCGGCTGTAGCGTTCGGAATTGAAGGACAGGGTGATGACCGGTGAGGCGTCGGCGTCGGCCTTGGTGACGCGGGGCTCCTCGATCTCGACCGGCAACTGGCCGCGGGCGCGGCTGACGCGGTCGCGCACGTCGTTGGCCGCCTCGTCGACGTTGCGGTCCATGTTGAACTCGATCGTGATGTTCGAGCGCTCCTCCTGCGAATCGGAGCGGATGACGCGGATGCCGTCGATGGAGGCGATCTCGCGCTCGAGCGGTTCCGTGACCTTCGCCTCGACGACTTCGGCGGACGCGCCGCGGTAGCTCGTCTCCACGGAGACGACGGGCGAGTCGGTCAGCGGATACTCGCGCACGGGCAGACGCCCGAAACTGAGCAGGCCGACGAGCACGAGCAGGATCGAGGCGACGAGGGCCACGACCGGCCGCCGGATGGAAATGTCGGAAAGGATCATGGCGCTCAGTCTCCGATGCGGAACTCCTCGCGCAGCGGGCGGGGATCGAGCTTTGCGCCGGGGAAGATGATCAGCGCACCGACACCGGAGGCGACGATGGGCTGCTGGTCCTCGAGCGATCCGGCCTGGAGGGGCGTGACCTCGACGAGGCCGCGCTCGCGCAGACCGAGTTGCACCGGCACGAAATCCGCGACCTTGTCGCCGCCGCGATCACGGACGGCGATCACCTGCGTGCCGCGCGGCGTGGTAAGGATCGAACCCTCGGGGACCGTGAGCGCGCCCTTGCGGACCTGGAGAACGATGTCGATGTTGGCAAACATGCCGGGCTTGAGGCCGCGCGTTTCGCTCTCGAGGAAGCCCTTCACTTGACTGGCGCGGGTGGCGCGGTCGATGACGGAGGAGACGAAGTAGACCTGGCCCGCGGTGCGCACCTCGCCGGCGGGGGTCTGGGCGCGCAGCGAAAATGCCGAGCCGGCGTGCACGCGCTCGACGAAGCGCTCGGGCACCTGGAAGTCGACCTTCAGGCGGCTGAGGTCGTCGAGCGTGGTGATGACGGTGGCGGCGGTGACATAATCGCCGGGCGAAATGGTGCGCGCGCCGACGATGCCGTCGAAGGGCGCCTTGATCTCCATTTTGTCGAGGCGGACGCGCAGGAGCTGCAGCTCGGCCTCGGCGGAGGAGAATTCCGAGCGGGTGCGGTCGAGTTCGGCCTGGGACATGGAGCGCGCCTGCGTGAGGTCCTCGCTGCGGCGGAGATTGAGCTCGGCGAGGCGGAAGCGGGCCTCGGCCTGGGCGAGCTGCGCGCGGAGCTCGTCATCGGCGATGCGCACGAGGATGTGGCCGGCGGGGACGCGTTCGCCCTCGTTGAAATTGACGGTGCGGACCTGGCCGGCGATCTCGGCGCGGATCTGCGCGGTCTCGTTGGGCGCAAGGGAGCCGACGAGCGAGAGGGACTCGACGAGGTCGCGGCGGGTGACGTTGACCACCTCGACCGGCTGCTTCTGTCCGCCGGCACCGCCGGGGGCCGCCACGGCGTTGGAGGCGGCATTCTTGCTGCAGCCTGTTGCAAAAAGGCCGGCGAGAAGGACGCCGGCCAGAAGGGAACGTGTCAGGGGCACCATCGGCGCGGACTTTCTGCCAAAAAGTCCGTCGCCGCAAGGGGTAATCTATGAGTGTGCCGCCTCAGCCGGTGAGTCCGGCATAATCCGCGGCGGAGAGGAGCTTCCCGGCCTCGGCGGCGTCGGCCACCTTGAGCTTGAGCATCCAGGCGTCGCCGTAGGGCGATTGATTGACCTTCTCGGGGTTGGCGTCGAGGGCCCGGTTGACCTCGAGCACCGTGCCGCCGACCGGAGCGTAGACGTCGGAGGCGGCCTTGACGGACTCGACGACGCCGAACGTTTCGCCGGCCTTGAGCACCGCACCGACCTTGGGCAGCTGGACAAAGGTGATGTCGCCGAGGCTGTTCTGGGCGTAGTCGGTGATGCCGACGAGGGCGGTGCCGTCGGCGTCGAGTTTCAGCCATTCGTGCGATTTCGCGTATTTGAGGTCGGAGGGAATGTTGCTCATGGGGAAAGGATCGAGGCGGGGGAGTTTGCGGATTGTCGGGGCGGGTTCACCCACATTTTTCGCGGGGCGTCAGGCCTTCTTGGCCAGCGGCACGAAGGGCGGCTTCACGGTGTGCAGGGCGATCTTGGTGCCGCGCAGGTCGACTTGAAGCGGCTGCTTGGCCGCGGCGGCGGTGACGAGGGCGGAGCCGATGGCCTCGTTGAGGATCGGCGAGAGCGTGCCGGAGAGAACCTTGCCGACTTCGGCGCCGGCCGCGTCGAGCACGGGGGTGTCGGCGCGCACGATGCGGCGGTCGCCGGTCTTGAAGTAAACGACCTTCCTCGGGCCGCCCTGCTCTTTCTCGGCCTTGAGGACGTCCGAGCCGAGGAACGGGCCCTTGTCGAATTTCACCACCCAGCCGAGTCCGGCGGCGATGGGGTTGATGTGCTCGGTGATTTCGTGGCCGTAGAGGGGGAAGCCGGCTTCAAGGCGCAGCGAATCGCGCGCGCCGAGTCCGGCGAGCTCGAGGCCTTGCGGCGCGCCGGCGGCGAGCACGGCCTCGGCGAGTTTCTCCGTCTCGCCGGCGGGACAGTAGAGCTCGACGCCGTCCTCACCCGTGTAGCCCGTGCGCGAGATGAGGCACGGGACACCGGCGACGGCGCCCTCGGCGAAGTGGTAGTATTTGATCGTGCCGAGGTCGGTGGCGGTGAGGCCTTGGACGATGGCGGCCGCGTTGGGCCCCTGCACGGCAAGCTGGCCGTAATCGGCGGAGCGGTTCGTGACGGTGCAGTTGTAGCCCTTGGCCTGCTCCTGCATCCAGGCGATGTCCTTCGCGATGTTGCCGGCGTTGATGCAGAGGAAATAGTCGCCTGCGCCGCGCATGTAGACGAGCAGGTCGTCGACGACACCGCCGTGCGGGTAGCACATGACGGTGTAGAGCACGCGGCCGGGGAAGAGCTTGCTGCAGTCGTTGGTGACGAGGTGCTGGAGGAACCGCAGCGCGTCCGGTCCCTTGACGTCGGCCTCGCCCATGTGGCTCACGTCGAACAGGCCGGCGCGCTGGCGCACGGCCTTGTGCTCCTCGAGGATGCTCTTGTATTGGACCGGCATGTCCCAGCCGGCGAAGTCCACCATGCGGCCGCCGTGGCGGCGGTGAAAAGCGTTCAAGGGCGTCGTTTGGGGGCCACTCATGCGCGTTACCAAACGCGCCCCCATCCGGGCGGGCAAGGAATCTTTGCCCGCGGCGCGGGGAATTACGGCGGGCGCGCCGGGTTAAAAGGATTTGTGTTCGTGCCCCCCCGCCCCGCTATGCTGCGCGCATGTCGCTTTTCGTCACCGCCGTGGCGCTCACCATCCTCGTCTCGTTCCTCTGCTCGATGACCGAGGCGCTCATTCTCAGCTCCACCACGGCGGAGATCGAGTCGCTGAAACGCGACCGGCCGAAGCGCGGCCGGCTGCTGGAGGAGTTCCGCCACAACCTCGATCGCACGATCTCGACCATCCTCACGCTCAACACCATCGCCAACACGCTCGGCGCCACCATCGTCGGCGCGCTCGGCACGCGGCTGTTCGGCGACGCCGCGCTCGGCGTCATTTCCGGCGGATTGACCTTCGCGATCCTGATCCTGGCCGAGGTCATCCCGAAAAACCTCGGCGTCGTCTACCGCCACGCCCTGCAGCCGCACGTGGTCTACCCGCTGCTGTGGGCGCAGCGCGCCCTGCTGCCGATCATCTGGTTCTGCCAGCAGGTCGTGCGCTTCGTGATCCGGAAGAAGGCCGACTCCCACGCCGCCGACCGCGAGATCATCCTCCTCGCCGAGAAAGGCGCGCAGGAGGGCACGCTCTCGCGCAGCGAATCGAGCATCATCACCAACGCGCTCTCGCTCGACGACGTGCGCGTCGGCGAGATCATGACCCCCCGCGTCGTCGTCACCGCCCTGCCCCGCAACGCGACGGTCGGCGAAGTCTTCCGCGACCACCCGAACATCCCCTTCGCCCGCCTGCCCGTCTACGGCAAGAACATGGACGACATCGTCGGCCTCGTGCGCCGGCGCGACCTCCTCAATGCCAAGGCCAACGACCGCGACCTCGAGACCGTCGAGAAGCTGATGCAGGAGGTCCAATTCGTGCCCGAGACCGTGACGGTCGAACAGGCATTGCAGCAGTTCCTGAAGACCCACCAGCAGATCGCCGTCGTGGTGGACGAGTTCGGCACCACGACCGGCGTCGTCTCGATGGAGGACATCATGGAGCACATCCTCGGCCGCGAGATTTTCGAGAAGGACGACGTCGCCGTCGACATGCGCGAGCTCGCCCGCACCAAGACGCAGCGCCTGCAGCGCGGACGCCGTCCCGGCGATTCGACGCTTCCACCCGGCCCGTCCGCCGCCCGCCGCTGAACTCCCCTTCCCCGTGATTCTCGCCACCGGCACACCTCCCGCGCACTGGGTCCATGACCTCAGTCCGTTCCTCATCCGATTCGGCGACGACTTCGGCATCCGTTACTACGGTCTCGCCTACCTCGTCGGCTTCTTCGCCGGCGGCTGGCTGCTGCGCCGCTACGCCCTCGCCGGCCGCACCGGGCTCTCGCTCAACGAGTGCATCGACCTGATCTTCGCCTGCGTGATCGGCGTGCTGCTCGGCGGCCGCCTCGGCTATTTCCTGCTCTACCAGACCGAACTCGTCCTCCGCGATCCGCTCGCGCTGCTGCGGGTGTGGGAGGGCGGCATGTCGAGCCACGGCGGTTTCGTCGGCGTGACGCTGGCGCTCGCGTGGTTCGCGCGGTCGCGCCGCATTTCGCTCCTGCATCTCGGGGACTTGGTCGCGTCCGTCGCGCCGATCGGGCTGTTCTGCGGCCGCGTGGCGAACTTCATCAACGGCGAGCTCTGGGGCCGCGTGGCGACCGTGCCGTGGGCGGTGATCTTTCCGCAGAGCGCCCCGCCCGGCACGCCGGCGATTCTCATCGAGCCGCGTCATCCGTCGCAGCTCTACGCGGCGGGTCTCGAGGGGCTTTGCCTGCTCGCGTTCGCGCAGTGGCGGTTCTGGCGCACGGACGCCGCGACGCGGAACCCGGGCCGCCTCGCCGGCGAGTTTCTCATCGCCTACGCCGGGCTGCGCATGATCGGCGAGGTGTTCCGCGAGCCGGATGCGTCGCTGCTGTTCGGCCTGAGCCGCGGGACGTTCTACTCGATCTTCCTGGTCGCCGGCGGCGCCGTGCTCATCGCCGCCGCGCGGCGCCGCGCGACGGCGAAAAAATAAGGCCGGCGATCGCCGGCCCGGGTGCGCGATGCCGGAGCGGATCGCGGCCGGTCAGAACGTGAAGCCCGCCGGGATCACGGCGCCCTTGCTGACGCAGAGCACGCCGTCGCGGATGACGATGCCGTGCGGATACTCGCCGTCCGCCTTGCCGGCCGGCGAGAGCGTGACGTGGTCGCCGATGCGGGCGTTCTTGTCGATGATCGCGTGGTGGATGCGGCAATTGCGCCCGATGCCGAAGCCCGGGAGCCCCCTCTCGCGGTCGGCCTTCAACTCGGCCTCGTTCTCGTAGTAGTCGGCGCCCATCATGACGACGTCCTCGAGGTGCGAGTTCTCGCCCAGGATCGAGCGGATGCCGATGACGCAGCGCTTGAGCGTCGAGTCGGTGACGATGCAGCCGTCGCCGATGACGACGTGGTCGATGTTGCAGCGGTTGACCTTGGAGGCCGGCAGGTAGCGGGCGTGCGTGTAGATCGGCGCGCTGCGGTCGAAGAAATTGAACGGCGGCAGCGGGTGCGCGAGCGCGAGGTTGGCCTCGAAGAACGCGCGCACGGTGCCGATGTCCTCCCAGTAGCCCTCGAAGATGTGGCTGTAGAGCTTGGCCGAGCCGAGGAGGCTCGGGATGACTTCCTTGCCGAAGTCCTTCATCGTGTTGTCCAGCGCGCGGGCGAGCATGTCGCGGCTGAAGACATAGATGCCCATCGACGCGAGGCAGCGCGGCTCGGCGCTCGGCGTCTGCAGCCGCGACTCCAGCGCCGGACTGATGGCGAGCCCGCGGATGACGGCGGGATCCTTCGGCTTCTCGACGAACTCGGAGATGCGGAGATCGTCGCCCACGCGCATGAGGCCGAGCCCCTCGACCTTGGAGACGGGAAACGGGATCGCCGCGATCGTGACGTCGGCGCCGGTGGCCACGTGCTGCTCGACGATCTTGGTGAAATCCATCCGGTAGAGCTGGTCGCCGGAGAGGATGAGCACGAGGTCGTGCTTGTGGCCGTTGAAGTGGACGAGATTGCGGCGGACGGCGTCGGCCGTGCCCTCATACCAGGCGCTGCTCTTCTCCGTCTGCTCGGCGGAGAGGATGTCGACGAAGCCGCCGCTGAAGACATCGAAATGAAAACTCTTCTGGATGTGCCGGTGGAGCGAGGCCGTGAGAAACTGCGTGAGCAGGAAGACGCGGTTGTAGCCCGAGTTGATGCAGTTGCTGATCGGGATGTCGACGAGGCGATACTTGCCCGCCAGCGGCACGGCCGGCTTGCAGCGTTCCTTCGTCAACGGAAAGAGACGGGTCCCGCGCCCGCCGCCCATGATGACCGACAATACTCGTTTTGCGTCCGGCATGTGGTGTCCTAATTTCTTGCGTATCATCCGTCTCGCACCTCAAATCGCCAGCTAAATTCATCCCCCATGTGCGGCATCGTTGGCTACGTCGGCAAACTCAAGGCGGCCCCCCTCATCATGGAGGGCCTGAAACGTCTCGAATATCGCGGCTATGACTCCGCCGGCGTCGTCGTGTGGCAGAACAACGACTTCACCGTCGCGAAAAAAATCGGCCGCGTCACCAACCTCGAGCAGGAGGCCGCCAAGCACAGGCTCAACGGCACCTACGGCATGGGCCACACCCGCTGGGCCACGCACGGCGGCGTGACCGATGCCAACGCCCACCCGCACGTCAGCAGCGACGGCAAGATCGCCCTCATCCACAACGGCGTCATCGAGAACTACACCTCGATGAAGAAATTCCTGCTCGAGAAGGGCTATTCCTTCAAGTCCGAGACCGACACCGAGGTGCTCTGCAACCTCATCGCCTACCACTACGCCAAGGAGCCGGCCGACGGCGAGGAGAGCCGCTTCCTCTCCGCCGTGCGCAAAACCCTCCGCCACGCCGAGGGCACCTACGGCATCGTCGTCATGGCGGTCGACGTCCCCGGAGAGCTCGTCACCGCGCGCAAGGGGTCGCCCCTCATCCTCGGCATCGGCGACGGCGAAAGTCTCGTCGCCAGCGACGTCGCCGCCATCGTCAGCCGCACCCAGAGCGTCGTCTACCTGAAGGACGGCGAGATCGCGCACCTCACGCCGAAGAGCTTCTCCATCACCACGCTCAGCGCCGGCGAAGTCTCCCCCGTCATCGACAAGGTCACCTGGTCCATCTCCGACGCCGAGCTCAACGGCTACGCGCACTTCATGGAGAAGGAGATCTTCGAGCAGCCCGCCGCGCTCGAGAACGCCATGCGCGGCCGCTTTTCCGAGGACGGCAGCACGGCCAACTTCGGCGGCCTCAACATCACGCCGAACGAGTTCCGCGGCTTCGGACGCTTCATGTTCTGCGGCTGCGGCACCGCCCTGCACGCCTGCATGGTGACGGAGCACCTCATCGAGCGCTTCGCCCGCGTGCCGGTCGAGTGCGACTACGCCTCGGAGTTCCGCTACCGCAACATGCCCCTGTTCAGCAACACGCTGTTCTTCGTCATGAGCCAGTCGGGCGAGACGATCGACACGCTCGCCGCCATGCGCGAGGCGAAGCGCAAGGGCTACAAGGTTCTCGCGATCAACAATGTCGTCGGCTCGACCATCGCCCGCGAGGCGGACGGCGGCATCTACCAGCACGTCGGCCCCGAGGTCGGCGTCGCCTCGACCAAGGCCTTCACCTCGCAGCTCCTCATCGGCGCCATGCTCGCCCTCTACATCGGCCGCATGCGCGACATGAGCTTCAGCGACGGCGTCGACTACGTGCAGGCGCTGAAGAAGGCGCCGGACCTCGTGCGGCACACGCTCAAGCAGGCCGAGCACATCAAGGGCATCGCGAAGCGCTACGCGCACTACCGCGACATGCTCTTCCTCGGCCGCCTCTCGCTCTTCCCCATCGCGCTCGAGGGCGCGCTCAAGCTCAAGGAAATCTCCTACATCCACGCCGAGGGCTACCCCGCGGCCGAGATGAAACACGGCCCCATCGCGCTGATCAGCGAGGATTGCCCGTCGGTCTTCCTCGTTTCCTCCGGCGAGATGTTTCCGAAAGTCGTCTCCTCGATGCAGGAGATCAAGGCGCGCAAGGGCAAAGTCATCGCCATCTGCACCGAGGATTGCGAACTCCCCACCGGGCTCGCCGACGAGATCGTGCCCATCCCGCGCTGCCACGAGGCCGTGCTGCCGATCGTCGCCACCGTGCCGCTGCAGCTCCTCAGCTATTACATCGCCGTCGAACTCGGCCGCGACGTCGACAAGCCGCGCAACCTCGCCAAGTCGGTCACGGTCGAGTGAGCCGATGACAGACTTCGGGGTCGCGCCGGCCGGCTGACCGCGCCTTGTTTCCCTCGGCGTGCGTCCCGTCCCTCGGCGCGCCGCCCCGCTCCGCGTCATGCTGTCCATCCGTCCCACCCGCGAGGAATTCCGCGCCCTCAGCCGCCAAGGCAACGTCATCCCGGTCTCCGCCGAATTGCTCGCCGACGTCGAGACACCCGTCTCGGCCTACGCCAAGCTCCGCGGCCCGGGCGGTCCGGCCTTCCTCCTCGAATCCGTTTCGGGCGGCGAACATGTCTCGCGCTACAGCTTCGTCGGCTGTCGCCCGCGGAAAATCCTCACCGCGCGCCTCGGCGATCCGGACCCCTTCGCCCGACTCGAGCGCGAGATGGCCGCCTACCGCCCGGTCGAATTGCCGGGCCTGCCCCCGTTCACGGGCGGCGCCGTCGGCTACCTTGGTTACGAGTTCATCACGACCGTGGAAAAGACCGTGCCGCCCGCCGCGCGCGACGAGCTTGGCGCGCCCGTGCTGTGGTTCATGTTCTGCGATTCGCTGGTCGTGTTCGACCGGGCACGCCAGACGCTGCGCCTGATCGCCAACGCCCACCTCGCCGACGGCGAGGACCCCGACGTCGCACACGCCCGGGCCTGCGCCGAGATCGAGCGCCTGCGCGATCTGCTCGCGCAGCCCTCGCCGCTGCCGCCGGTGGCCGTCGGCCCGGTCCAGCCGCCGGTTGTTCCGCCGGGCAACTTTACGCCGGAGGAGTTTGAGCGCATGGTCGACGAGGCGAAGGAATTCATCCGCGCCGGCGACGTCTTCCAGATCGTGCTCTCGCAGCGCTTCAGCCGCGCGTTCGCGCCGTCGCCCCTCGCGCTGTATCGCGCCCTGCGCACGGTGAACCCGTCGCCCTACCTCTTTGTGCTCGAGACCGACGAATTCGCCCTCGTCGGCGCCTCGCCCGAGGTGCACGTGAAGCTCACCGGCCGCCGCGCCGAAATCCGCCCGATCGCCGGCACCCGCCCGCGCGGCGCGACGCCGGAGGAGGACCGCGCGCACGAGACGTCGCTCCTCGCCGACGAGAAGGAAAAGGCCGAGCACCTGATGCTCGTCGACCTTGCACGCAACGACCTCGGCCGCGTCTGCACCTACGGCAGCGTGGCGGTGCGCGATTACATGACGGTCGAACGCTACTCGCACGTCATGCACATCGTGTCCCAGGTGGAGGGACAACTTGCGCCAGAATGTTCCGCTTTCGACCTGATGCGCGCCACGTTCCCCGCCGGCACGGTCAGCGGCGCGCCCAAGGTGCGCGCGATGCAATTGATCGCACAATTCGAGGGCACGCAGCGCGGCAGCTACGCCGGAGCGCTCGGCTACTTCAGTTACAACGGCAATCTCGACTCCTGCATAACCCTGCGCACCGCATTGCTTAAAGACGGGCGCATCCATGTGCAGGCGGGCGCCGGCATCGTCGCGGATTCGCTGCCAGCCGCTGAATATCAGGAGACCATCAACAAGGCCTCGGCGCTTTTCCGGGCGATTACACTGGCGGAGGAAAATTCGATTCCCCGCGTCCAAGCGGCACAGAGCGGCGTATAACGGGTCATACACCTCGTTCGGGAATTTTCCTCCGCCCTCCGGCATCCAGTATGCAGGAAGGAATGGAAATGACCCTCGTGACCCAACTCCCCACCGCAATGCCGACCCGCAAAAAGACCCTTCGCGCCGCTCCGGCCCCGGCAGTCCCCGCGGCCCGCGCCGCCGCAGCCGTCACGATCCCCTCGCCTGACGAGGGTCTCGCCGTCCGCCCCGAGATCAAACCCGCGCCCGCCCCCGTCGTTTCGCAATTCGACCAAGCTTCCCCCGTCGACCGCCGCGACGAGCGCTCGAACCTTCAGCTTTACCTCAACGAGATTCGCCAGACGCCGCTCCTCACCATCGAGGAGGAGATCAAGCTCGCCGCCCGCATCAAGCGCGGCGACAAGGCGGCCCGCGACCACATGATCAAGGCGAACCTCCGCCTCGTCGTGAAGATCGCCTACGACTACAAGGACATGGGCCTGCCGCTCATGGATCTCATTTCCGAGGGCAACCTCGGCCTGATCAAGGCCGTCGAGCGCTTCGATCCCGCCAAGGGCGGCAAGCTCTCCACCTACGCCGCGTGGTGGATCAAGCAGTCGATGAAGCGCGCGCTCGCCAACCAGTCCAAGACGATCCGCCTCCCGGTCCACCTCGTCGACAAGATCGCGCGCATGCGCAAGATCATCGCCGCGCTCACCGATGAGTTCGGCCGCGAGCCGACCAACGAGGAGATCGCCTACGACATGCAGATGCCGGTCAACAAGATCGCCCTGCTCAAGACCGTCTCCGTCCGCCCCGCCTCCCTCGACGCCCCCGTCGGCGAGGATCAGGACTCCGCCACGCTCGGCGACCTCGTCGGCGACGAGAACACGATCGCCCCCGACGCCGATCTCGGCGAGCGCAACCGCCGCGAGAATCTCCGCGCGATGGTCGACTCCCTCGACCCGCGCGAGGCCGCCATCATCAAGATGCGCTTCGGCCTCGACGGCGAGAAGGAGCTCACGCTCGAGGAGGTGGGCAAGAAGTTCAAGGTCACCCGCGAACGCATCCGCCAGCTCGAGTATCTCGCGCTGTCGAAGATCCGCCGCCAGATGGCCAAGCACGACAAGCAGCGCACGGCCGACGAGATCGAGCAGGAGACGCGCGGCGAAGAGCGCGCCCAGGCCATCCGCGATTACCTCGCCCGCAACGGCAAGGGCAACGACTGAGCCGCGCGCCGAACCGGCGCCGTCAATGTCAAAACCGTGATTCTATTCCCCAGCGCTCCCGATCGGGAGCGCTTTTTTTGCGCCCGCTCCGCAGATCATGCCAGCCGTCTTACGACAGCTGCTACTTAGACTATCGCCGCGATGTAGGTTGCGCGCTGGCGCGCAACTTCGAGCGTCATGGGGGTAGCGCTGCCCGCAACACGTCCGCGTTGCGCGCAAGCGCGCAACCTACAGGACCGCTGCGGCAGTCGCATCGGATTGGGCGAAAGCCATCTCCCGTCGTAGCAGCCGACGTAAGTCGGCTGGCGAACGAGCATGGGGGACACGATCGGTCATCGCCCCAGCCGTCTGACGACGGCTGCTACGCCATCACCGACCAGCGAGATCATCACAGGCCGTGGCTTCACGTAGGTTGCGCGCAAGCGCGCAACTTCGCGCGGCATGGGGGTAGCGATGCCCGCAACACGTCCGCGTTGCGCGCAAGCGCGCAACCTACAGGACCGCTGCGGCGGTCGCATCGGATTGGGCGAAAGCCCTCTCCCGTCGTAGCAGCCGACGTAAGTCGGCTGGCGAGCGTGGACGGATGTCCGCTGCGCAGGTTTCTCCAGCCGTCTGACGACGGCTGCTACGTGCTTGGGGCTGCCGGTGCGGCGTTCGTGGAGGGAAAGAAAAAGGCGCCCGCATCGCTGCGGGCGCCTGGAGAATGTTTCGCGAGTGTCGCGAAGCGGGAGGGCTTATTCCTTCTTCGCGGCCTCGTCGAAGATGTCGCCGAGGTTCGTGAGGTCGGAACCGCTGCTCTGCTTGGTGAACTGCTCGTAGGAGGCGGTCTCCTGCGCGAGCTGCTCGGCCGAGTAGTTGGCGGCCTTGATCGAGAGGCCGATGCGGCGGCCTTCGCGGTCGATCTTCACGACGCGGGCGGTCACCTGCTGGCCGGGCTTGAGCACGTCCTTCACCTTCTCGACGCGGTCTTCCTGGATCTGCGAGATGTGCACCATGCCGTCGATGCCGTCCTTCAGCTCCACGAAGGCGCCGAAGTTGGCGATCTTCGAGATGGTGCCGTTGACGACGTCGCCGATGCGGAAGTGCGCGTCGATGTCGGTCCACGGATCGGTCATGAGCTGCTTCATGCCGAGGCTGATGCGCTGCTGGTTCGGATCGACGTCGAGGACGATGGCGTCCACTTCGTCGCCCTTGTTCAGCACTTCGGACGGGTGGTTGACCTTGCGGGTCCAGCTCATGTCGGAGACGTGCACCATGCCGTCGATGCCTTCCTCGAGTTCGATGAAGGCGCCGTAGGTGGTCATGTTGCGCACCTTGCCGCGGACGCGGGCGCCCACCGGGTAGTTGTGGCGGACCATGTCCCACGGGTTGGGCTCGAGCTGGCGGAGGCCGAGCGAGATCTTCTGCTCATCCTTCTGGATGCCGAGGACGACCGCATCGAGCTCCTGGCCGACCTTGAGCAGCTCGGAGGGCTTGGTGATGCGCTTGGTCCAGGACATCTCGGTGATGTGGACGAGGCCCTCGACGCCCGGCTCGAGTTCGATGAACGCGCCGTAGGGGACGAGGTTGACGACCTTGCCGCGGACCTTGGCGCCGACCGGGAACTTGTGGTCGATGTTGTCCCACGGGTTGTTCTTGGTCTGCTTGAGGCCGAGGGAGACGCGCTCCTTCTCGCGGTTGATGTCGATGACCATGACCTCGATCTCCTCGCCCTGCTTGAGCATTTCGGACGGGTGACCGATGCGGCCCCACGACATGTCGGTGATGTGGAGGAGGCCGTCCATGCCGTCGAGGTCGATGAACGCGCCGAAGTCGGTGATGTTCTTGACGACGCCCTTGCGGACCTGGCCGGGCTGGAGTTTCTCGAGGAGATCGCGGCGCTTCTGCTGGCGCTGCTCCTCGATGAGCTCGCGGCGGGAGAGAACGATGTTCTTCCGCTCGTGGTTGATCTTGAGAACCTTGAAATCGTAGGTCTGGCCGAGATACTGATCGAGGTTCTTCGGCGGCTGGATGTCGATGTGGGAGGCTGGCAGGAAGGAGTCGACGCCGATCGAGACGACGAGACCGCCCTTGACCTTGGTCTTCACGCGGCCGGACACGATCGTGCCTTCGGCGCAACGCGCGAGGATGTTCTCCCAATTCTTCTTCTGCTGGGCCTTTTCGTAGGAGAGGACGGGATTGCCTTCCTTGTCCTCGAGCTTCTCGAGGAGGACTTCGATCGAGGAGCCGATCTGCAGCTCGCCGAGGTCGAAGAATTCATTGGCCGGGATGGCGCCCTCGGCTTTGCCGCCGATGTCGACGATCACTTCGTTGGCGCGGATTTCCGTAATGGTGCCCGGGACCATCGTGCCTTCCTTCAACTTGTCGAAGGAGGACTGCTCGAGCAGCTGTTGCATTAACGAACTCATGGGACTGTGAACCGAAGACGAACATCGCACTCCGACGGCGCGCGCCTTCCGGTGATGGACCCTTGAGGGGTCCGTGGGTTGGAGGTTCCTGACGTAAGGCCGGTGGGAGTGCCGCGGCAGCACCGGCTGGGTCGAAAGAACGCCGCGAAAGGGCAAGACGCTCCCGGGTTCCCCACCCTCCGGCAAGCGGAAAATCAGTTTTTTCCGGCCGCACCCGCCGCCGTCCGCTCTTCCAGAACCTGCTTCAAGACAGCGAAATAGGTCTGATAGAACCCATGCTCCTTCAACGCGATCTCGCTCGGGCCACCGAGGTTGTCGCCTTCCAATTGCTCGCGCAGGCGCAGGCTGACCTCGCTCTGCGCGGGGCCGACCGCGGCGATCTCGACGAAGGCGATCAGCTGCCGCGAATCGCGGAACACGACGCTGCGGTTGATCCGGCTGGCCGCCTCGATGCTGAGTCCGCCGAGGTCGGAGCGCACGAGGCTGTAGTCGAGGCGCTTGAACGCCACCTGCGCCGCGAAGTAGACGTCGCGCGCGTCGCCGGCGTAGGTCTCGACCTGCGGCTCGGCCGCGCTGAAGCGCTCGCGCAGGCGGTCCCGCAGCGAGGTGGACTCGCAGCCGGCGAGAAAGAGAGCGGCGACCAGGAACAGCGGAAGGGATTTCAACATGGCGAAAGGTGCTACGCCTTGGGCTACTGACCGCGGGCGCGCACACAAGAGCCGAATTCCCACCGCGCGTCGCGACCGCGCACCCGCAAAATTTGCTTGGTCCGCTCCGCGCGAGTCCCTCTCCTGCTCGGCGCGATGACTCCCGATTTCGATCCCAACGCGGCGGCCTCCGCCGACTCCGGCATTTTCGGCCTGCCCTATTCGCGCGACGAGGCCGCACTCGTCTACCTGCCCGTGCCGTGGGAAGCGACGACCTCCTACGGCGGCGGCACCGCCGGCGGCCCCGCGGCCGTGCTCGCGGCGAGCCGGCAGGTCGATCTCTTCGACGGCGACGTGCTCCGTCCCTACGAAGTCGGCCTCCACCTCTTGCCCGAGTCGAAGGAAGTCGCGCGCCGCGGCCGCGCCGCGCGGAAACTCGCCGCCCCGATCATCGCCCGCGGCGGTGACATCGGCTCCGACCGGAAACTCCAGCGCGCGCAGGCCGAGGTGAACGCCGCCAGCGCCTGGCTCAACGCCTGGGTCGAACGCGAAATGGGCGCCCTGATGGACGCGGGCAAAATCGCCTGCCTCCTCGGCGGCGACCACTCCACGCCCTTCGGCGCCATTCGCGCCGCCGCGCTCCGCCACCCCGGACTTGGCATCCTGCAGATCGACGCGCACGCGGATTTCCGCCGCGCCTACGAAGGGTTCAGCGATTCGCACGCCTCGATCATGTTCAATGTCCTCACGCGCATCCCCGAGGTGTCGCGCCTCGTGCAGGTCGGCATCCGCGATTTCTGCGAGGAGGAATTCGAGTTCGCCCGCGCGCAGGGCAAGCGCGCCGTCGTCCATTACGACGCCGCCCTGCAGGAGCGCCGCCACGCCGGCCAGCCGTGGAAGAAAACCATCGCGCAGATCGTCGCCCAGCTGCCGCGCGAGGTCTGGATCTCCTTCGACATCGACGGCCTCGACCCGCGCTTCTGCCCGCACACCGGCACGCCCGTCCCCGGCGGACTCGATTTCGCCGAGGCCAACGCCCTCCTCGCCGCCGTCGCCCAGTCCGGCCGCAAGATCGTCGGCTTCGACCTCAACGAGGTCAGCCCCGATCCCACCGGCCACAGCGAGTGGGACACCAACGTCGGCGCCCGCCTGCTCTACAAGATGACCGCGTGGACGCTCGTCAGCCAAGGCCTCCGCCGCGTCCGCCGCTGACGCACCCCAACGCCATCCCACTGTCGCTCACCTCCGCGGAACGGGGCTTTACAAGGCCGGGGTGAATTGTAAAAGCGTGCTATGGCCACGGCCTTGCACCCCAATTCGGCGCCGGTTTTACGCCTGCCAGCGCCGCCCCGCCACTGGTCCGTGCCGGCCGGGCATGGCACTCCGTTGCAACCCCACGGTCTCTGAAACCTTAGCCCCGCATGTCTGCCTCCCCCCGCCCGCTCATTGTCGTCGTCGAAGACGAGAAGGAACTCTGCCAGCTCATCTGCCAGCGCCTCGAGGACTCGGGCATGCAGACCCAGCCCTACGACCGTTGCGCGCCGGCGCTCCGGTTTCTCGAGCGCAACTTCGCCAACCTCCTCCTCCTCGACCTCAACCTTCCCGACGCGACCGGCTTCCAGCTCCTCGCCGACCTCAAGGCCCGCGACATCAACGTCCCCACGATCTTCCTCACCGGCAGCGTCGGCGAGACCGACAAGGTCAAGGGCCTCGACATGGGCGGCGACGACTACATCACGAAGCCGTTCAGCTACGCCGAACTGATCGCGCGCATCAACGCCGTGCTCCGCCGCGCCGAGTCGAAGGCCGATTTCCATCTCACCAAGAACGTCCGCACCGTCGACCAGCCCTTCGAATTTCTCGGCGCCACCGTGCACCCCGAGCGCCTCGAGATCGAGTTCCCCAACGGCGCGCTGCACAAGATCGGCCGCAAGGAGCTCGGCATCCTCGCCTACCTCAACACCCACCGCCACGTCGTCATCACGCGCAAGGAGCTCATCCACTCCGTCTGGGGCATCCACGCCGACGTGCGCAGCCGCTCGCTCGACCAATACATCGTCAAGGTCCGCGCCGCCTTCACGCAGAACGGCCTCTCGCTCGACTGCTTCAAGACCGTCCACGGCATCGGCTACATCTTCGAGCCGCCGTCCGCGTGACGCGGAGCACCGCCGCGCTCTGCCGCCCGGTTATCCGCGGCGAAGCCCCCGCCATGATCAATGCGCCCGGCCCCGCCGGCGGGCGCGCGGCTTGAAGGCGCCGACGTATTTGCTGATCGCCTGCGGAGTCACGCCCAGCAGGCGCGCGGCGTCGCTCTGGTTGCCTCCTGCCTTCGCCAGCGCCGACCGCACGACTTCCTGCTTCACCGACCGAAGGTAATCGACCAGCGAGAACCCGGCGCGCAAGCGCGGCGCCGAGCCGGCGAAGATGTTGGCGATGTTGACGGTCAGATCCAGGTCGATGTCCGCCGCCTGGATCGTCAGCCCCTCGCAATTGAGCACGGCTTGCTCCACGACGCGGTGGAGCTCGCTCACGTTGCTCGGCCAGCGATGGCTTTCCAGCTTGGCCAGCGCGCTCGCGGAAAAGCGCTTCGGCCGCGGCAGGGCGCGATTGGCGCGCTCCAGTTCGTCCTGGGCGAGGAGGGAAATGTCGCCCGGCCGCTCGCGCAGCGGCGGCAGCCGCACCTCGCTGGCTTGGAAACTCCGCAGCGCCTCCGGCGGGAACTTGCCCTGCCGCGCCTCCTCCGCGAGATCGCGGTCCGTCGTGGCGATGAGCCGGACGTCGATCTTCGTCGGCAGGCGGGATTTGCCGGCATAGTAATAGCCGTCGTCGATCGCCTTGAGCAGGCGCAGCAGCACGGGCGCGGGCACGCGCTGCACCTTGAGCAGAACCAGCGTGCCGCCCTCGGCCTGCTGCAGCTTGCCGGGCGTGCCGTCGCGCGGCTCGCCGAAGATGACGCTTTCGAACAGCGACTCCGGCAGCGTGGCGCAATTGAAGATCAGCAGCGGCCCGGTAGGGTTGCGCCCGAGGTGGTGGATGAGCGCCGCGAGGTAGTGCTTCTGCGTGCCGGGCTCGCCGCTCACCAGCACCGGCGCCTCGTGCCGGCTGAGCAGGACGGCCTGCTCGAGGGAGCGGCGCGCAAAATAATGCCGCGGCACCGCGGCGGCCGGATTCTGCAGCTCGGAATCGTCGTGTCGATCGCGCCGCCCCGCCAGCAAGGTCAGCATCTCCGGCGTGATCGCGGCCAGCGGCGAGCTCCAGGCCAGCTCCCGCAGCCGGCGCGGCCCGGCCAAGCCGTTGTGCGTCGTCCGGCGAAAATTGAGCAGCCGGGCCGGAAACTCGCCGACCGCCGTGATCAGGATCCAGCAGGCGTGGATCTCCGGCGTGCCGGAGGCCAGCGCCACCGCGTAATCGTCGTCCGGGGCCTCCTGCCGGATCGCGGCAAGGACGCGGCGCAACTCGTCGAGAATCTCCGGATGATTGGTCGCGTCGGAGAGATTCACCGTGCGCAGCTCGACGGGCAGCTTCGGTTGCAGCTCGCGCAACGCCAGCCGCGTGCGCTCCGCGTGCTCCTCCCGGAACGGCCGCACCAGCAGGATCACCCGGTCGAAGCGCCGCGCATCGAGCACGGTGAGGATCGGCCCCTTCGAGCGGCCGTCCTCCTGCGGCTCCGACCAATACGGATCCCGGAGGCCGACAAAGGAGAGCAGGACGCGGGCGGGCATGCGGAGGACGGGTTGCAACGTTTGTTGCAGAAATCAACCGGCGTTGAAATCATTCTTTTTGCGCTCCCTGCGGCGCCGCGGATGCTCCGGCGCGTCACCCCCGCCCGCTCCCCGTGTCCCGCCACCGGCTCCGTTTCCTCCTGCGCCTCCTGCTGGCGCTCCCCGGCCCCGCGCTGCCCGCGCTCAGCGCCGACGAGTGGCGCGTCACCCTCGCCGGCCAGGCGCTGATCAAGCACGACCTGCGCACCGCGATCCCGGAGGAGCTGCCGGCCCTGCGCCGGCTGTTCGCCCCGCCGGCCGACGTCGTCTTCACCAACCTCGAGACGGCGATCGCCGGCCCGTTCGGCGGGGAGCCGACGCGCCGCACACAGTTCTTCCACGCGACTTCGCCCGCCGTGCTCGACTGCCTGCACGAGCTCGGCTTCAACCTCCTCGCCACGGGCAACAACCATGCCTGGGATCTCGGCGAGGCCGGCATCCTCTCGACCCTCCTGGAAGTGCGCCGGCGCGGTTTCGCCCACGCCGGCACCGGGCGCAATCTCGGCGAGGCCGCCGCCCCGGCCTTTCTCGATACGCCCCGCGGTCGCGTCGCGCTGGTCGCGTGCGCTTCCGGCCGAATCGCCGAAGGGGCCGCCGCCACCGCGGACCGCGCCGGGGTCAACGAGGTCCGCCTCGGGACCGGCGGCGATCTTCTCCCGGAAGACGTCGACCGCGTGCTCGCCGCCGTCGCGCAGGCCCGGCGCTTCGCCAACCTGGTGATCGTCTACCAGCACGATCACTACTGGGAGGAGGACCGCCGGGAGACGCCGGCATGGAAGCAGCGCTTCGCCCGGCGCTGCATCGAAGCCGGGGCCGATCTGTTCGTGTCCCACGGCGTGCCGCAATTGCACGGCGCGGAAATCTATCGGGGACGGGCCATCTTCTACGGGCTCGGCAGCTTCGTGTTTCACACGATCACGGCTGTCGGCCACTACCAGCCCGAAGTCTGGCAAAGCGTGCTCGTCGACCTCACCTACCGTGGGCGCGAGCTCGCTGGCGTCACGGTGCGCCCCCTCGTGCTGAACGAGCGCGGCTCGGACCCGGCGCGCGAGCTGGCCACCCGCGGCTTCCCCCGTGCCGCCCGCGGCGAGGAGGCGGCGCGCGTCCTGGGCGAATTCACCCGTCTCTCCGCCCGGCACGGCACGGTCGTCCGCACGAACGGAGACACCGCCACGATCGAACTACCCGCCACCCCGGCCGGCGGACGGCCCTGACTTTCCACCCCACCATGACTACCGCGACCCGTCACCTCCACCGCCTGCGCGCGCTCCTCGCCGGATGCGTTGCCCTTGCCTTGGCCGTCCTCCTTCCCGCTCAGTCCCCGGCCCCGGCCGCCCCCGGCGCAACGACCGGCGCCGATGTCGTGCGCCTCGACAGCTTCACCGTCACCGGCACCTACCTCAAGCGCATGGAGGAGGAGCGCGCCCTGCCCGTCACCGTCGTGACCAGCGAGGAGGTGCAGCTCCGCGGCGTCGCCACCGCCGCCGAACTGCTCGGCTCCGTGCCGCAGGCCGGCCGCGTGCCGATCAGCGAGAGCCAGGCCTCCGGCGCCGACGCCCGCGGCGACATCGCCACGATCAGCCTCCGCGGCCTCGGCTCCGGCAACACGCTCGTCCTGCTCAACGGCCGGCGCATCACGCCGCACCCGATTTCGATGCCCGAGGGCAACATCGGCGTCCCGAGCATGAGCACCAATATCAACGTCCTCCCCGTCTCCGCCATCGAACGCATCGAGGTGCTGCGCGACGGCGCATCGGCCATCTACGGCACCGACGCCACCGCCGGCGTGGTGAACGTGATCCTCAAGCGCGACTACGAGGGCTACGAACTCGGCACCCGCTACGCCACCACCGAGCAAGGCGGCGGCACCGAGTGGCGCGTCACCCTGACCGGCGGCCGGCGCTTCAACGCCGGGCGTTCCGCGCTGGTCTTCGCCTACGACTTCCTCGACCGCGAGGAGATCCGCAACTCGCAGCGCGACTTTTCCCGCTCCGCGGACTTCCGTGCGCGGGCGCCGGCGCCGTGGGACGGGTCCACCGCGGACAACACCGCGGATCTCCGCTCCGACCGCGGCTTCTACGGCCGCTTCCAGCGCGGCACGGTCAACCCCAACAACACCGTCTCCGGTTCGCGTCCCGGCGGCGTCACCAGCACCCAGGTCGCGACCAATGGCACGTTCTACTTCGTTCCGTCCGCCCCCGGCTCGGCCACGCGCACGCTCCAGGCCACCGAGCCCAACCGCTCCGTCGGCTCGCCCGTCGGAGACTATTACATGAACGTGAATAATTTTCGGTTCCTGCTGCCCGCCAGCCGCCGTCACAATCTCTTTCTCTCCTTCGAACACGAATTCACCGACGCGCTGACCTTCTTCTCCGACTTCACCTACTACCGCGCCAACTCCCACAACGAGCGCGAGCCTTCGCGCATCGATAGCACGGCGGACAACAACATCTTCGTCGGCATCGACAATCCCTACAATCCGTTCGGCTCGCGCTACTATCATCCCACCGGCGCCGCCAATGCCGACGGCTCCCCGCGCCTCGTCGGCACGCCCTCGACCGTCGTCCTCACTCGCGTCACCGTCCCCGAGTTCGGTCCGCGCCTCATCGACGTGGAATCCACCGCCTGGCGCGCCGTCGCCGGCCTCCGCGGCCGTTTCCTCGGCCGTTGGGACTGGGAGTCCGCCTTCGTCTATTCGGAGGCCGAGACCGTCGACCTCGAGTCCAATGCCATCAAGGAAAGCCAGCTCCGCGACGCCGTCGAGCGCAGCGGCAGCAACGCCCTCAACCCCTTCATGACCACGTTCGCCGTCGTCGGCGGCGCGCTCACCACCGACGGCGTCCGCTTCGTCAATCCCGAGTCCGTCCTCGCGCCGCTGCGCGGCACATTCTACCGCCGCGGCGAGACCTCGCTCGGCAGCTGGGACTTCCGCGTCAACGGCTCGCTCTGGGATCTCCCGGCCGGCCCCCTCGGCGTCGCCGCCGGCGCCGAATACCGCGAGGAAACCTACACCGATTTCCGCGACGCCGAATCCGGCCGCCTCACCGCCGCGGACGTCCAGCGTCTCGGCCTGCAAGCCCGCCTCGTCGGCGACAACAACTTCATCCAAGTCAGCCCCTCCGACAACACCGACTCCGAGCGCGACGTGCTGGCCGCCTTCGTCGAGTTCGCCGTGCCGATCCACCGCGGGGCCGCCGGCGATCCGCTCCGCTCGGTGGAATTCTCCACCGCCGTGCGCCACGAGCGCTACAGCGACTTCGGCGACACCACCAAACCCAAGTTCGGCCTCTCCGCCCGCGCCTTCGACTGGATCATGGTCCGCGGCTCGATGAACAAGGCCTTCCGCGCCCCCAACCTCGCCTCGCTCTTTTCCGGCGCCGTCCAACGCAGCTTCACCGGCATCAACGACGCCTACCGCGCCACCGTCACCGGCTCCTCCGACGACGGCACCACCGCCCGCCGCGTCTCGCTCCGCACCGGCAACCGCAGTCTCCGCCCCGAGGAGTCCGACACGCTGACCTTCGGCCTCGTCATCGAACCGCCGGCGCTCAAGGGCTTCTCCTTCGGCATCGACTGGTGGCGCATGGAGCAGAAGGACGCCATCACCCGGCTGGACGGCTTCAACATCATCGCCGAGGACACGGCCCTCCTCCTCGCCGCCAACGCCGCGGCCGTCGGGCAGCCGGTGACCGCCGTCGATCTCAGCGGCGCCGGCAGCGCCAACATCATCCGCAATCCGGTGACTCCCGCCGACCTCACGGCCTTCGCCACCTACAACGCCTCGCGCCCGCGCGACCAGCAGCGCGCCGCCGTCGGCACCATCCGCTACGTCGCCGAATCCTATCTCAACGCCGCCGGCCGCGAGCTTTCCGGCATCGACTTCCTCGTCGGCTACCGCAGCCCCGCCACCTCCCTGGGCAACTTCCGCGTCACCCTCGAGGCCTCGCACCTCCGCCAGTTCGACGAGCAACTCGTCGCCGGCGGCCCCGTCAGCGAACTCAGCTGGACCGACGGCAACACGCGGTGGAAAGGCTCGCTCAGCCTGCACTGGCGCAAGGGCAATTGGGCGGCCGGCTGGGTCACCGACTACACCGGCGAAAGCAAGGACCCCTTCCTCCGCACCACCGCCACCGGACCCGGCATCTCGTCCGAAGGCTACCACATCGTCGCCGCGTCGTGGATCAGCAAGGCCAGCGTGACGCGCCATTTTCGCGGCGACGCCTGGTGGGGCAACAGCTCCGTGCGCCTCGGCGTGAACAATGTCTTCGACCGCGAGCCGCCCTTCGGCCTCGGCGGCGACACCGACGGTTACCTGCGCGGCCTCGGCGATCCGCGCGGCCGCACCTGGTTCATCGAGGTGACCAAGAAACTTTGAGCGCGTCAGCCGTCCCCCGCATGGTCCAGCCCTCGTGCCCTCCGCCCCTCCGTCTCCACGCCGTGCGCGCGCCGGAGGCGCCGGTGGTCTTCGACTCTCCCCACAGCGGCGAGGACTGGCCGGATGACTTCCGCCCCGCCGCGCCGCCGGCCGCCGTGCGCACCACCTGCGATGTCTATGTGAACGAGCTCTGCGCCGCCGCGCCCGATCACGGCATCGCGCTGCTCGAGGCGACGTTTCCCCGCGCCTACATCGACGTCAACCGGGCCGAAACCGACGTCGATCCCGAACTGCTCGCCGGCCCGTGGCCCGGCCCCGTCGCACCGAGCGACTACAGCCGCCGCGGCATGGGCCTGATCCGCCGTCACGCACTGCCGCACGTGCCGATGTATGCCGAGCGCCTCGCCATCGCCGCCGTGCAGCAACGCCTCGAGCGGTATTACTCGCCCTACCGTGCCACGCTGCGCCAGCTGCTCGATGATGTTTATCGACGCCACGGCGCCGTCTGGCATATCAACTGGCACTCCATGAAATCGCGCGGCAATGCGATGAACACCGACGCCGGCGAAGCGCGCCCCGATTTCGTCGTCAGCGACCGCGAAGGCCGCACGGCCGCCCCGGCCCTCAGCCGCTGGATCGCCGCCTGGTTCGAGACCCAGGGTTACCGCGTGGCCATCAACCACCCGTATCGCGGCGGCGACCTCATCGCGACCTGCGGCCGCCCCGCCCACGGGCGGCACAGCGTGCAGATCGAGGTCAACCGCGCGCTCTATGTCGATGAGGCCACCTACGCCCGGCACGAGGGCTTCGACCGCCTGCGGGATCTCCTCGCCGGCTTCGCCGCCGCACTCGCCGCCCATGCCCGCCGTTCCGCCGCCGGAGCCGCACCGCCATGAGCGCCGAGGCCCCGCCCGTCCCCGGCCGGCTCGCCCGGCTGCTCGACCGCGTCGAACGCATCGGCAACGCCCTCCCGCACCCGGCCTCGCTCTTCCTCCTCCTGACGCTGGCGGTCCTGGTTCTTTCGGCCGCCGCCCACGCCGCCGGGCTCGCCGTCGCCCACCCCGCCACCGGCGCCGTCATGCAGACGAACAACCTGCTCTCGCTCGAAGGCTTTCGCCGGATGGTGCTCGGTCTGTTGCCCAACTTCATCAACTTCGCGCCGCTCGGCTCCGTGCTCGTCTGCGTGCTCGGGCTCTCGGTGGCGGAGCACAGCGGTTTGCTCCATGCCACCGTGCGCCTCATCGTCGGCGCGGCGCGGCCCCGCATCCTGACTGTCGTCGTCGTCTTCGCCGGCGCGATGTCGCACACGGCCGGTGATGTCGGCTACGTGCTGCTGCTCCCGCTGAGCAGCGCGCTGTTCCACTCGGTCGGGCGCCACCCGCTCGCCGGGCTCGCCGCCGCCTTCTCCGGCGTTTCGGGCGGTTTCGCCGCCAACCTGCTCCTTTCGCCCACCGACGTCATCCTCGCCGGCCTCACCCAGGAGGCGGCGCGCATCGTCGCGGCCGGCACGATCGTGTCGCCGATGGCCAACTACTACTTCCTCGGCGCCTCCGTCTTCCTCGTCACCGCCGTCGGGGCGGTCGTCACCGAACGCGTGGTCGAGCCGCGCCTCGGACGCTACACCGGCACCGTCGAGCCGACTCGCATCGAGCCGCTGGCGGCGCCGGAACGCCGCGGCCTGGCCTGGGCCGGGGTCAGCCTCGCCGCGCTGACGGCATTCGTCCTCGCCGGACTCCTGCCCGCCGACGGTTTCCTGCACGATCCGGCGCGCCCCGGCTTCACGTCGTCCTACTTCATCCGCGGGCTGGTGTTCTTCATCTTCGTCTTCGGCGTCGTGCCGGGCATCGCCTACGGCGTGGCGGCGGGGACGATCCGGCGCGACACCGACGTCTATCGCGGCATGCAGAAAACGCTCGAGTTGCTCGCGGGCTACCTCGTCGTCGTGTTTTTCATCGCCCAGTTCGTGGCGGTCTTCAACTGGACCAACCTCGGCCTGGTGCTCGCGGTCGAGGGGGCCGCCCTGCTCCGTGTCCTCGAACTCGGGCCGATCCCCCTGCTCGTCGGTCTCGTGCTCCTCACGGCCGGCATCAACCTCTTCCTCGGTTCCTCGGCCGCGAAGTGGGCGCTGCTGGCTCCGATCTTCGTGCCGATGTTCATGCTGCTTGGCTACGCCCCGGAACTCACGCAGGCCGCCTACCGCGTCGGCGACAGCGTGACGAACATCGTCACCCCGCTGATGTCGAACTTCCCCCTCGTCCTGATGTTCGCCCAGCGCTACGAACCGCGCGCAGGCATCGGCACCATGACCGCCATGATGCTGCCCTACTCGGCGGCCAATCTCGTCTGCTGGACGACGCTGCTGGTCGTCTGGGTCTGGTTCGGCCTGCCCGTCGGGCCCGGCGCCGCGCTATTCCTCGCCCGGTAGCGGGCTCCCTCCGGCAGCCGACCGCAGTCACGCGGGCCCGGGCTCAGAACAACTCGCGCTGCCCCGTGTAGCGGCGCTGCGCCTCGGCGAGGGTCGACTTCATCTCCATCGATTCGAGCAGCGGGAAAAGTTTCGCCGGCTCGGGCGTGCCGGGCTCGATCCACGGCAGGGGCGCGTCGGTGCGGAAGGTCGTGAGCTTGAGGTTGCGCCGCAGATCCTCCGCGCGCGCGGCGATCTGCTCCCGGAAGCGCTCGGGCTTCACCGTCGCCGCTCCGGCGATCAGTCCTTCGAGCGTGCCGAACTCGTGCAGCCACTTCGTCGCCGTCTTCGGCCCGCAGCCGTCGATGCCGGGGATGTTGTCCGACGTGTCGCCGACGATGGCGAGGAACTCCGCGATCTTTTCCGGCGGCACGCCGAATTTCTCCGCGACCCCGGCCGCATCCATCGTGCGCCAGCCGAGCTTCGGATTGGCCGTCGGGGGCGGCAGCAGGATCTTGATGCGCTCGTTCACGCACTGCGCGAAATCCTTGTCGGCGCTCACGATCCAGACGTCGTGCCCGGCCTGTGCCAGCATCCGCGCCTGCGAGGCGAGCAGGTCGTCCGACTCCACGCCGTCGAGCTCGACGCCGACGAGGCCCATCGCGCGCGTCAGGTCCTTGATCACGGGGATCTGCTTTTCCAGCGGCTCGGGCGTCTCGGCGCGGTTGGCCTTGTATTCCGGATGGAGCGCGAGCCGGTCCTGCGAGCCGCCGAGGTCGAAGAACACGAGCATGGCGTCGGGCGATTCCTGGTCCTGCAGCCGCCAGATCGTCTTCACCCAGCCGTGGAGCGCCCCGGTGGGGAATCCGTCCGCGCGCGTCAGTTCGGGCATCCCGTAGAACGCGCGGAACGCGAGGTTGTAGCCGTCGAGCAGGAGCCATTTCGCCATGCGCGGAACGCAAGCGGGTTCGCCCGCGCGCGCCAAACCATTTCCCGCGGCGGCAGAGGTTGGGCCGGAGAAAGGAGCGGGAGCTTCCAGCTCCCGCTTGGGGATGGCGGAGGTGGCGGGAGCTGGAAGCTCCCGCTACTTTTTCACTTCCGCCCCGCCGCGCCGGCGGGCGTGACGATGGTCGGGTTTTGGAAGATCGTGCCGGCGGGTGCGCCCGGGACCGATTGCTTCTTCAACGAGCCGCCGGGGCTGACGAGATTCGCGGTGACGAAGATGAGCAGGTTGCGCTTCTGCGCGCTCTCGCCGCTGCTGCGGAAGAGCCGGCCGAGCACCGGCAGGTTGCCGACGACGGGCACCTTGTCGTTCGTCTTGCGCGTGTCCTCGCGCGTCAGGCCGCCCATGACGAGTGTCGCGCCGTCCCAGATCGTGACCTTGGTCGACACCTCGCGGATGGCGAAGATCGGTTGGTAGAAACCCGACGGCACCGTGACTGTCGTGCTGCCGGACACCGCGACGCTCTGGCCGCCATATTCGACGAAACCCTCGAACTCCGTCACCTTCGGGTTGAGGTCGAGGCTGATGCTGTAGTCGTCCTCCTCGACCGTCGGCGTCACGCGCAATTCGACGCCGACATTGCGCGTCGTGAACTCCTGCGGCGTGCCCGCCGTGATGGTGACGCCCGCCGAGCCGCCGCCGCTGGCATTGCCGGTGCCGACCTGGCTCTGCACCTGACCGTAGGACTGCGGGTAGCGCAGCTCCTGCGCGACCGTGATGGTGGCGGGATTGCCGGAAAGCACGGTGAGCTTCGGCGCGCTGAGCAGCTCCGTGCCGCTGCGCTGCGAGAGCGCGCGGATGACGGCGTTGACGTTGAACTCGCCGAGGATGCCCGTGATGGTCGCGAGGGGATTGGCGCCCAGGCCGAGGTTGTTCGTGCCGGGGATGAACGGCGCGTTGTTCACGATCGGAATATTGAGGCCCTCGACGCCCGGCGTGACGATTTCGCCCGGCTGCGGAATGCCGTCGCCGTTCTCATCGTTGAACACCGGCGGCACCGCGGGCCGCACGATGGCGCCCTGCGAGCCGCCGGAGCTGCTGCTGAACGCGCCGGCCAGCGAGCGGTTGCCCGTGACGTAGTTCGTCACGCTCGCGCCCGACTGCTGCGTGCTCTTCTTGCCGATGTTCCAGTTGATGCCGAGCTCCTCGAGCGCGCCGTCCTGCACTTCCATGAACTTGGCCTCGATCTCGACCTGCCGCACCTCGCTGTAGCGCGCGAGGATGTTGCGGATGCGGTCGAGGTTGCGGCCGGTCTGCGTGACGATCAGCTGCGAGCCGTCGAAGGCCAGCGTGCTGCCGTCGACCTGGTCGAAGTTCACGCCCGCGAGCTGGAGGAAATTGCGGATCGCCTGTCCCTCGCCCTCGATGCTCTGCGGCGCGCCGGCCGTCGCGGCGCCGCCGGCGAGCGGGTCGAGCGTCGTGCCGCCCGCCTGCTGCGTGCCGCGGCCCGTCATGCGCAGCACGGTCGAGCGCGAGACCGGGAAGAACTGCGTGTCGAGGGTCGACTGCTCGCCGCCGGGCCGGATGACCACGGCGTCGGCCTGCACCTCGTATTGGTAGCCGACCGAGTCGGTGATGAAGTCGAGCACGCGCTTGAGCGAGAGGTTGCGCAGCGTGATCGACACAGTCGGGTTGGCGCCGGCGGGATCGACCAGGACGATGTTCACGCCCTTCGGCTCCGCGGCTCCGCGGTCGAACTCCTCGGACACGGCGCTGAGGGTGTTGACCACGCGGCTCAGTTCGAGGCCGCTGAAGTTCACGCTCGGGAGCACGATCTGGTTGAGTTTCTCCAGCAGCGGCGACGGACCGTCGGGCAGTTTCGCGCCCGGCGGCGGCTCGGTGTAGACGCCCGGACGCTGCCAGGCGCGCGCGACCTCGTTGAGCATCTGCGCGGAGGTGCGCGTGCGGTCGGCGTTCTGGTCGACGCTGCGGAGGGCGATCCGGCGGAGGAACGCATCGGCGTCGGGGTTGGCCGGATCGAGCTCGAGCACGCGCGCGAAGGTCTGCGCCGCGGCGGCCGGCTCGCCGGCCAGGAACTGGCTGCGGCCGCGCGCGAGCAGGGCCCGCACCTCGTCGGTCAGCGGCGCCGCGCGCGCGGGCGCAGGCGCCGGGGGCTCCGGGGCGGGCGCGACCGGCGCGATCGTCACCGGGGCGGGCTCGGTCGCGGCCGGACGCGCGAGCTCGGCCAGCAGGTCGTCGCGCTCGCTGGTGATTTCCGCGCGGGCGATGGCGATCTCGGTCAGCACGGCCTGCGTCGCGGCGTTTTCGGGCAGGGCGGACTGGGCCTGCGCGAGGCGTTCGAGCGCGGCGCCGAATTGCTTTTCCGCGGCGAGCGCGCGCGCTTCGCGCACGGTGCGGGCGGCGGCGGCGATCGCCTGTTCGAGTCGCGCCTCCTCGGCGCGCGCGAGCCGGGCCGCCTCGGCACCGGCCGGGGCGGGTGCCACGACCTCGCCGCCGCTGACCGTGACCTTCCGGGCCGCGCCCTGGTCCAGGCTGGCGAGCAGGCGCATGACGGTGGCGTCGCCGGGGGCGAGGCGGAGCAATTCCTCCAGCCGGGCGCGGGCCGCCGCGGTGTCGCCGCTGTCGCGCGCGCGCAGCGCCTCGGAGAGAAGACGGATCTTCGCCTCGGTCGCGCTCTCCTGCGCCGGGAGGGCGGGCGCCAGGCCGAGACTGAGAGCGAGCAGGAGGAGCGTGAGGCGACGGGAGCGGGGCATGGGAAAGCGATTCAGCGGCGGGGCGCGCGTTCGACGACGCCGCGGCGCTCGGGGCGTTGGAAGCGTTTGCCCGGCGGCTCGGCCTGGGTAGCCACGGCGCCGGCGGGTTTCAGCACGCGCAGTTCCGGGAACGGCAGCCCGGGCACCTGCTTGGCGACGACGACCTCCGGCGGATCGAGCTGGATGCGGTCGATGCGGTAGGTGGCGTCGTTCTCGGTGAACTCGTCGCCCTCGCGCACTTCGCGGGGCTTCGCCTGCGCGCCGAGCCGCAGCACGGCCAGCGGCGTGTCGGTGAAACGGCGGGCGCGGTTGTCGAGCGTGATCTCCTCGCCGGTGCGTTCGTCCTGCAGCACGGCGAAGGCGGCGATGTCGTAGACCGGCAGCTCGCCGGGCGCGGCGACGTTGACCTTGCGCACGGCGAAGTCCCTCAGCGTGAGACCGAGCTCCTCGAAGCGACGGCCGGGCCGCGCCAGCAGCGTCTCCGGCAGCTGCGGGCTCACGAACGCCGCCAGATAATCCTGCGCCGAGCCGAGGTAGCCCATCAGCTGCAGGCGGTAGAGCTCGCGGCGCACGTCGAGCAGCTCAAGCCCGAACGCGAGCGCGCTGTCCTGGAACGCGCTGGGCGGCGTGACGCTGAACGCGCGCGCGGAGGCGTGGTAATAGATGACGGGGGGCGTGAAGATCTCGTAGATCCATCCGCCGCCCTGCGATTGGGGTGCGGGCTTGCCCCAAGCCTTCGGGGCGCGGGCCGGCGCCGCGAATTCCGCCCGCGCGTAGGCGGCGCCGGTCAGCGCCGCCGCCTCCGGTTGCGCGCGCAAAGCGCGCAGGCCGGCCTGCTGCTGCCACGCCCACGCACCGGCCCCGACGGCAAGGGCGCAGGCGGCGCCAAGGACGAATTTTTCCACGGGCAGACGCAGGGAGGAGATCATGGGGACGCCGGGGGTGGAGCGGCGGGCAGGACTTCAACAAATTCCAGCACGACGGCAAACTTGGAAAAATTGTCGCGCACGACGGGCACCGGCGCGTCCGGCGACGGCGCGGCGTCGGACACGGGCGCGTCGTCGGCCAGCGCGGGCTCGACCTCGACGCTGCGCACGATCACCGGCAGCTGGAAGGCCGCGACTTCGTTGAGGAACGCGCGCAGCGTCTGCGTCTGGCCGGTGAACTCGAGCCGGAACGCCTCGGTGTCGACCAGCCCCGGCCGGCGCAGACGCAGCTGTTCGTCGGGCGAGAAAAAATCCGCCGGCACGCCGCCGGGCCGCGCGGGCGGCTCCGCCGTCTCCGCAGCCGCCGCGGGCGCGAGGCGCACGGTGCGCCGGGATTCGGGCACGGGGCGTTCGCGCTGCACGCCGAGCAGCGCGCGCGGCCGCGCCTCGAGCAGGGTCGCGACCAGGTGTTCCAACACCACCGCCTGGAGATGCACGCGCGCGAGCAGGTCCGGTTCCGGACCCTCGTTGGCGTGCGAGGCGAAGCCGAAGGCCTCGTCCGCCCGCACGCGGACCTGCTGGCGGGCGGCGAGCGCGCGCATCCGGTCGGTGTAGGCGGCGAGCGCAAAGTAGGCGTCGAGCGGGCGCGCGGGCGGTTCCGGGCGCTCGCGGCGGCGGCCGGCGAGCGCGGTGCGCAGCGCGGCGAGATTCTTCTCCGCGGCGGCGACATCCTCCTCGAGCGCCGCGGCGTTCGCGGCGCTCAGCGCCGGGGACTGCGCCGCCAGCCAGTCGCGTTCCTGGCGGCGCTGCGCGAGGAGATTCTCCGCGCGGCGAGCCTCGCCCATGGCGCCGGCCAGCAGCCAGCCCTGCGCCACGACGGCCGCGGCGCTCGCGACGAGCACGAGCGTGAAGAGCGGATGACGCTGGAGCGCGGCGAGGTTCACAGGGGGCGGTCGGGCTCGGTGACGAGCACGAAGTCGAAATGCAGGATGCCGGGCTGGCGGTTGTCGAAGCGTTCGCCCTCGACGGCGGACACGAAGGGTGACTCGACGAGGCGGCCGAGCAAGGCGGTCACGCGGCGGTAGGTGTCGGGGCTGACGTTCGCCAGCGGGTTGGTCTTGTCGAGCAGGCGCCCGGAGACGGCGAGGCGGAGCGGTCCGCCCTCGGCGCCGGCCGGCACGACGTGGAGGCGCTCGAGCCACACGTCCTCGACACGCGCGAGCCGGTCCTGGACATCGGCGAGGAACGCCGGCCAGTGGGCGCGCCGGCCGTGCACGGTGCGCAGTTGCGCGATCTGGCCCTGCAGCTCGGCGAGGCGCTCGGCGTTGGCGCGGTTGCGCGCCTCGCGCTCACGCAGGGGCGCGATCTCGGCGTCGACGACGGCCACCTTGGCGCGCAGGGTCGCGGCGAGCTCACGGTAGTGCAGGAGCGGCGGCAGCAGCGCGAGCGCGGCGAGCACGGCGGCGGCGCCGAGCCACGGGCGGCGGCGGCGCGTGTCGGCGCGGGCGCGCAACCGGGGCGGCAGAAGGTCGAGTCCGGGCCGGCTGGCGGAAAACTGTTCCACCGCGGCGCCAAGGAGGGCGGCGACCTCGGCGGCGCGCTCGGACACGCCGGCAGCGGCCGCCGGCGGGCGGATGTCGACCGCACCGAGCACGTCGAAGCGCTCCACCGGCACGCGGAGCCGCGCGGCCAGCAGATCGGAGAGTCCGGCCAGGCGCGACCCGCCGCCCGCCAGCAGCAGGCGCCCGGGCGTGGCGGCGCCGGACTGGCGCTTGAAATGCAGGGCGGAACGCGTGATCTCCTGCGCGAGGCGCGTGGCGAAGGTGTCCGCGGCGCCCGCCACGAGATCGGCATGCCGGGCGGAGAGCTTGAGCGCCTCGGCGTCGGCGAATTCGCAATCCTGTCCGGCGGCGAGTTGCTGCGTGACGGTGTTGCCCCCGCTGGCGAGTGTGCGGGCGTGGAAGCGGGCCGGCTCCGCGAGCAGCAGCGTGGTGGAGCGCGAGCCGATCTCGACGAGCAGCGCGGGGGGCGCGCCCGCGGCGGGAGCGGCGAGACGGGCGGCGGCGGCGGCGAGGGCCAGCGCCGGCGGCAACAGCGCCGAAGGCGTGAAGCCGGTTTCCTCGAGCACGCGACAAAGCGCATCGACCGCATCGAGCTTGGCGGCGCAGAGCATCACCTCGACGTCGAGTTCGGATTCGCCGCTGACGGCGTGGCCCCAGACGACGTCGGTCAGCGCATACGGGATGTTCTGCTGCGCCTCGAAGCGGATGACCTTCTCGCGCTTGGCGGGGTCGACGCGCGGGGTCTTGATGAACTTGGTGAGCACGAGGTGCCCCGGCAGCACGACCGCCACCGGGCCGCGATGGGCGCAGCGCGGGCGCAGGGCCGCGAGCGCGGCGCGGAGCTGTTCGAGCCATTCGTCCTCGCGGCCGGGCTCCACGGCCAGACTCTCCCACGCGAACTCCTCGAGGCGCGGCCGCGACCGGCCAGGCTGGCTGACGAGCGCGAAGGCGACGTGACTGGCCCCGCAATCCAGGATCGCTGCGCGCACTTTCGGCATGGTGACACGGCCAGTGTCGCGGCGCTCACGCGGCGGCGGCAAGGTTTTTTGACCCGCGCAGGTCGCGTCCGCCCGCACCGCGTCGCGCCGCGGGGGGAATTGCGTTGCCCGGTCGCGCGGCGCGCGCACGCTGCCGCCTTCTCCGATGAGCGCTCCCCTGCCCTACAAGATCAGCGTGCTCGTGTTCCTGCAGAACCGCGCCGGCGAACTCCTGCTCATGCTCCGCGCCAAGCAGCCCAACCTCGGCGTCTGGTCGCCCATCGGCGGCAAGCTCGAGATGGACACGGGCGAGTCCCCCTTCCAATGCGCCGTGCGCGAGATCGAGGAGGAGGTCGGGTTGCACGTCGCCGAGGAGGACCTGCACCTCTTCGCGATGATCGCGGAGAAGGCCTACCAAGGGCACAATCACTGGCTGATGTTCCTGTTCCATTGCCGCCGCCCGATCGAAGCGCTGCCGCCGGACATCACGGAGGGGAAGTTCGCCTTCTGGTCGCGCGCCGACATCAACCGCCTGGAGATCCCCGAGACCGACGCCGCAGCGTTGTGGCCCATCTACGATCAGTATCGTGACCGCTTCGTCTCGTTGCGCGCGGACTGCTCGGTTTCTCCGATTCGGATCACCGTGGAACAGATCACGCCGCCGGCCGCGCCGGGCGCCGCACTCACCTAATACACAACGGGGCGGTAAGTTTCGCTTGTCTTTCGGGCCGCAAGGCCAAGTTAAGACCTTGGCGTCCCGAAATCATTTTAAACTCAAAACATTGTGAGCAAGAAAGCCCCCACCACCAAGAAGAGCGACGAGGCCGCACCCGCCTACAACGCGCGCCAGGCTCCCATCAACGCCAAGCTCGGCCAGGATGAGCTGATCCATCTCTACCGTGAGATGGTCCGCATCCGCCGCTTCGAGGAGCGCTGCCTCCGTGCCTACCAGCAGGGCAAGATCGGCGGCTTCCTGCACCTCTACATTGGCCAGGAATCCATCGCCGTCGGCTGCGCCTCGGTCCGCGGCGAAAACGACCACATCATCACGGCCTACCGTGAGCACGGTCATGCCATCGCCGTCGGCATGGACCTGAATTCGCTCATGGCGGAGAACTACGGCAAATACACCGGCTGCACCAAGGGCAAGGGCGGCTCGATGCACTACTTCGACCCGACCCGCCGCTTCTGGGGCGGTCACGGCATCGTCGGCGGCCAGATCCCGCTCGGCACGGGCATCGCCTACGCGCTGAAATACCGCGGCCTCACGGGCGCCTGCCTCGCGTTCATGGGCGACGGCGCGGTCAACCAGGGCGCCGTGCACGAAGCCTACAACCTCGCCGCGCTCTGGAACCTCCCGGTCGTCTTCGTCATCGAGAACAACGGCTACTCCATGGGCACAAGCCAGGCGCGTTCCTCCGCCGGCCCGCAGCTCGCGCAACGCGCCGAGGGTTACGGCATGCACTGGGATGTCGCCGAGAACGGCCACGACGTCCTCGAAATCCGCGACAAGTTCCACCGCCTGCTCAAGCTCGCCCACGACGAATCCCGTCCGAGCGTCCTCGAGATCCGCACCTACCGCTACCGCGGCCACTCCGTCGCCGACCCCGACACGACCTACCGCGAGAAGAAGGAGATCGAGGAATACAAGGCGACCAAGGATCCGATCATGACCTACGAGCGGCTCCTCGTCGCCGAAGGCGTGCTCAACGACGACCTCATCAAGCAGATCGACGAAGCCGCCCGCGCCGAATCCGAGGCCTCCGCCGCCTACGCCGAGGCGAGTCCCTTCCCCACCGTCGAGGACATCAAGAAGGACGTCTATTGGGAGGCCGACAATCCCGCCGACCGCAAATCCGCCGGCTCCCTCTTCTTCGACTGAGTTCGAGCGGCGGGGTCACGCGACCCCGCGCTGCATCCACCCGATACTTGTCACTTGTAACTTAATCCTTTCCCGAAAATGCCCGTCATCACATTCCGCGAAGCCCTCCGCCACGCCATGAGCGAGGAAATCGAGCGCGACGAGAACGTCGTCCTCATGGGCGAAGAAGTCGGCCAATTCAACGGCGCCTACAAGGTCTCCGAAGGCATGCTCGCCAAATACGGCCCGAAGCGCGTCATCGACACGCCGATCAGCGAAGCCGGCTTCATCGGCCTCGGCATCGGCGCCTCCATGCTCGGCATGCGCCCCGTGATGGAGCTGATGTTCTTCAGCTTCTACTCCGTCGCCTTCGACCAGATCTTCAACAACGCCGCCAACGTCCGCTACATGTTCGGCGGCCTCACGCACTGCCCGATCGTCATCCGCGGCCCGGCCAACGGCGGCACGAACGTCGGCGCGACCCACTCGCACACGCCCGAGTCCATCGCCGCCTACCACCCCGGCATCAAGGTCGTCGTCCCCTCGACGCCCTACGACGCCAAAGGCCTCCTCAAGTCCGCCATCCGCGACAACGACCCCGTGCTCTTCATGGAAAACACCATGCTCTACGGCGAGACGGGCGAAGTGCCCGACGGCGAATACCTCGTCCCGCTCGGCAAGGCCAACGTCATCCGCGAGGGCACGGACATTTCCATCATCGGTCACGGCCGCGCCATCCGCATGGCCCTCAAGTCCGCCGAACTCCTCAAGGAGAAGCACAACATCAACGCCGAGGTCGTCGACCTCCGCTCCATTCGCCCGCTCGACGAGGAGACGATCCTCAACTCCGTCAAGAAGACCAACCGCGCCCTCTACGTCGAGGAAGCGAAACCCTTCTGCTCGGTCGGCGCGATGGTCGCCTGCCTCATCCAGGAAAAGGCCTTCGACTACCTCGACGCCCCCGTGAAGCGCGTCACGTCGATGGACGCCCCCGCCATCTACAGCCCGCCGCTCGAAAAGATCCAGCTCCCGAACGTCGACCGCATCTACGCCGCCGCGCTCGAAGTGATGAAGTGATCGTCCGCCGCCGCTCCTCAACTTAAACCTGAAACTTCAACCGCCCCGACGCAGTCGGGGCCATCCCATGGCCAACATCATCGATATGCCGAAGCTCAGCGACACCATGACGGTGGGCACGCTGGTCAAATGGCTGAAGAACGAAGGCGACCCCGTCAAAGCCGGCGACATGCTCGCCGAGGTCGAGACCGACAAGGCGACGATGGAACTCGAGTCCTTCTTCGCCGGCACGCTCGTGAAGATCTTCGCCCCCGCCGGTTCGCAGATCGCCATCGGCGCCCCGCTTTGCGCCATCGGCGAAAAGGGCGAGAAAGTCGAAGCCCCCGCCGGCGCCGCCCCCGCTCCCACTGGAGCCGGGGCGCCCCCGCCCCGGCCGGAACCGGCCCCCGCCGCACCGGCCGCAGCCGCTCCTGCTGCCGCGCCCGCTCCCGCTCCGGTCGCCCCGCCGGCCCCGAGCGCGCCGGCCGCCCCTGAAGGCCGCCTGAAAATCTCCCCGCTCGCGCGCAAGCTCGCGGCGATGCACCAGATCGACGCCGCCCGCGTCACCGGCACCGGCCCGCACGGCCGCATCGTCAAGGCCGACATCCTCGCCGCCGCCGCCGATCCCTCCAAACTGAAATCCACCGCGCCCGCCGCGGCTGGAGCCGGGGCGCCCCCGCCCCGGTCCGGCGCCGTCTTCACCGGCGGCACGTCCGCGCGCACCGGCCCAATCCAGGAGGAGCGCACCGTCGCCGCCTCCAACATGCGCGCCACCATCGCGCGCCGCCTGCTCGAGGCCAAGACGCAGATCCCGCACTTCTACGTCGAAATCGAGATCGACGCCGCGCCGCTCCTCGCGCTCCGCGCCCAGCTCAACGACGGCCTCGCCGCCGAGGGCGTGAAGCTCTCCGTCAACGACTTCATCCTCAAGGCCAGCGCCGAGGCGCTCCGCCGCGTCCCCGGCGTCAACGCCTCGTGGACCGGCACCGGCATCCAGTATCACGGCGCCGCGCATGTCTCCTTCGCCGTCGCGATCGACGACGGCCTCATCACCCCCGTCGTCCGCGACACGCACCTCAAGTCCGTGTTCGCCATCAGCACGGAGGCGAAGGCCCTCGGCAAGCGCGCGAAGGACAAGAAGCTCAAGCCCGAAGAGTTCACCGGCGGCACGTTCTGCGTCTCGAACCTCGGCATGTTCGGCGTCAACCGCTTCTCCGCCATCATCAACCCGCCCAACGCCGCCATCCTCGCCGTCGGCACGACCGTTGAAAAGCCGGTCGTGAAGAACGGCCAGATCGTCGTCGGGCAGACGATGTCGCTGACCCTCTCGTGCGACCACCGCGTCGTCGACGGCGCCCTCGGCGCGCAATACCTCGCCGCGTTGAAGGATCTGCTCGAGAAACCGGCACTTCTGCTCATCTGAGCCAGAGCCATCTTTCCTTAGTTGGGCGCATCCTCCCGGGATGCGCCTTTTTCTTGGCCAGCGTCGGAAGGGGGCTGGACCATGCCCACGCGATTTGCACACTTGCGCCTGCGCTGTCCACGCAGCGCACCAAGCCCCTGACGAACCCGCGTCCCGCACCCATCCGGTCCCGGCTCTTCGGCGGCCCAATTTCCTCCATGCGCCCGACGAGGTCCACGCTCGTCGTCCGCCCCTCTCCACCGGCTGATTCACTCGGTTTCACTTGCCCATGCCCAATCTGACCGATCCAGAACGTCGCCGCCTCGCCGTCCTCCACGACTACGGAGTGCTCGACACCGCGCCCGAGGCCGAGCTGGACGACATTGTCGCACTCGCGACCGAAATCTGCGGAGTGCCGATGGCCTTGATCACCCTGATCGACGAACACCGCCAGTGGTTCAAGGCGCGCCTCGGCTTCACCGCGACCGAGACCCTGCGCGAGCACTCGATTTGCCAGCACGCCCTGCAGGGGCCCGATCTGCTCCTCGTCCCCGACACGACCCTCGACGAGCGCTTCGCCGCCAACCCCTACGTCGTCGACGAGCCGCGCATCCGCTTCTACGCCGGCGCCGCCCTGGTGACGCCCGAGGGCGAGCGCCTCGGCACCCTTTGCGTGCTCGACCGCCAGCGCCGCGAGCTCACCGCGGAGCAGCAGCAGGCGCTGCGCATCCTCAGCCGGCACGTGATGGCGCACCTCGAACTCGGCCGCCGCCTGCGCGCGCAACAGCGCAGCGAGGCCGCCCAGCGCGAACTCGCCCACCGCCTCGAACAGGAGCGCCGCCGCCTCGTCGAGGCTCAGGCCGTCGCCAAGATCGGCAGCTGGGAAAACGACCTCGCCACGCAGCACCTGGTCTGGTCGGACGAATGCCACCGCATCTTCCACACCGACCCGGCGACGTTCCAGCCGACCTACGCCGGATTCCTCGCCCTCGTCCACCCCGATGACCGCGCGCGCGTCGATCAGGCCCTGCAGGATTCCCTCGGCGGCCGCGCCCCCTCGATCCTGCAACACCGGCTGCTGCTCGCGGACGGCACGCTCAAGTTGGTCGAGGAACGCTGGGAGGTGATTTGCACCGCCACCGGGCAACCGCTCCGCGCCATCGGCACCTGCCAGGACGTGACCGCCCGCGCCAGCCTCGAGGCAGACCGCCAGCGGCTCGTGCATAACCTCGGCGAACGGGTGAAGGAACTCCGCGCCCTGCATGAGTCCGCGGACCTTCTCCGGCGGCACGATCTTCCTCTCGACCAAATTCTCGCCGGCATCGCGGCACTCCTGCCGCCCGCGATGCAGCTTCCGGCCATCGCCGCCGCCCGCGTCATCTACGACCGGACGGCACATGCGACCGCGAACTGGCGCGAATCGCCCTCGACCCTGCGCAGCGAATTCCTCACCCGCAACGGAGTCGCCGGCCTGCTCGAGATCGCCTACCTCGAGCCCGCCCCCGCCGAGGCCGAGGGACCATTCCTCCCCGAGGAACGCAACTTGCTCGACTCCGTCGCCGAGATGCTCCGCGCTGCCATCGACCAGCGTGACGCCGAGCAGGTCGTCCACAACTTGCAGCGCCGCCAAAGCCTGATCCTCGATTCGGTCAGCGAGGGCATCCAAGGTCTCGACTTGCAGGGGTGCATCGTGTTCGAGAATGCCGCCGGTGCGGCCATGCTCGGCTGGCCACCCGAGGAGCTCATCGGCCGGCACGCGCACACCGTCATCCATCACCACCACGCCGACGGCTCGGATTACCCGGTCTGCGATTGCCCCATCTACCGCACCCTGCGCGACGGCGTCACGCGCCGCGTCGACGACGAGGTTTTTTTCCGGAAGGACGGCAGCGCCTTCCCCGTTGAATACACCTGCGCCCCGATTCGCGACGGCGCGGGCGCCATCACCGGCGTGGTCGTCAGCTTCCGCGACATCGCCCGGCGCCGCGAAGCGGCGCGGCACCTCGAGAATCTCCGCCGGCTCGCCAGCATGGCCAGCCGCCTCGGCCGCATCGGCGCCTGGCAAGTCGACCTCCCCCAAGGCGCCGTCTTCTGGTCAGACGAGGTGCGCGCGCTCCACGAGGCGGACGAGGATTTCGTCCCGACGGTGGAGAACGGCCTGAATTTCTACACCCCCGAGACGCGCGAGCACCTGCGGACGCACTTCCTCCGCTGCGTCACCGCCGGCGTCCCCTTCGACATCGAGGCCCGGATCGAAACCTGCCGCGGCCGCCGCCTCTGGGTGCGCGTGATGGGCGAGGCGGAGCGCAACACCGCGGGCGAGATCGTGCGCGTGCAAGGCGCCTTCCAGGACATCGAGGATTCCAAGCGCGCCGCCCAGGAACTGCACGAGGCCCGCGCGCTGCACACCAACCTCGTCAACTCCATCGACGGCATCGTCTGGGAAGCCGTCGCCGGCAATCTCCGGTTCACCTTCGTCAGCCCGCAGGCCGAGCGCCTCCTCGGCTACCCCATCCGCGCCTGGCTGGACGATCCGGATTTCTGGCCGCAGCACATCCACCCGGACGAGCGCGAGGCCGTCGTCCGCCATTGCCTCGACGCGACGCAACGGAAGGAAAACCACACCTTCGAATACCGCATGCTCGCCGCCGACGGCCGCGTCGTGTGGATCCGCGACATCGTCGCCTACGTCGAGCCGGTGGACCGCCCCGCGATGCTGCGCGGCATCATGCTCGACATCACCGCACTCAAGCAGGCCGAGGCCGCGAGCCGCCAGATGGAGACGCGCCTCGTCACCACGCTCGAGAACATCACCGACGCCTTCTTCACGCTCGATGGCGAGTGGCGCTTCACCTTCATCAACCTCGAGGCCGAGCGCCTGCTCAAGCGCCCCCGCGAGGAGCTGATCGGCCGCAACGTCTGGGACGAATTCCCGGAGGCGCGCGGCTCGCTCTTCGAGGAGCAATACCAGCACGCCGTCCAGACGCGCCAGGCTGTCACTTTCGAGTCCTATTACCCCCCGCTCGAGACCTGGTTCGAGGTGCGCGCGCACCCGAGCGAGTTCGGTCTCGCGATCCACTTCCGCGACATCAACGAGCGGCGCGCCGCCGCCGAGCAGTTGCGCCTGAGCGAGGAGCGCTACATGCTCGCCGTCCACGCCTCGCAGGCCGCGATGTGGGACTGGGACATGACCACCAACGTCATCGCCTTCTCCCCGCGTTACCGCGAGATGCTCGGCGGCTATACCCTCGAGGAGTTCCCCGACCACCTCGACTCGTTTCTCCGCCATGTTCATCCGGAGGACCTGGCCCGGGTGCAGCAGGCCATCGACCACCACGTGGCCGCCCGCAGGCACCGGCCCTCGACCGTCGAATTCCGCCTGCGCACGAAATCCGGCGACCACCGCTGGGTGGAAGCCTCGGCCCAGGCCGTGTGGGATGAGGCCGGCCGCCCTCTGCGCATGGTCGGCTCCACGGTCGACATCCACGAGCGCCGCCTCGCCGAGGCCGCCCTTCGCGAGAGCGAGCAGCGCTTCCGCGAAATGGCCGAGAACATCGGCGACGTGTTCTACAGCTTCGACCCGGTCAATGACCGCCTGCTCTACGCCAACGCCGCGTTCGAGACCATCTGGGGACGCCCGCTCGCGTGGATCTACGCCCACCCGACCGCCTACCTCGAACACGTCCATCCCGCCGACCGCGCCCTCGCCGCCGGCGCTCTCGACCGCCAGCGACGCGGCGAAACCACGGACCACGACTTCCGCATCGTGCGCCCCGACGGGTCCATCCGCTGGATCCGCGAGCACGCCGTTCCGGTCCTCGACGACGCGGGCCGCGTCGAGCGCATCGTCGGCACGATGCGCGATGTCACGGATCGACGCGCCGCCACCGACCGGCTGCGCGAAGGCGAGGAACGCTTCCGCCTCCTCGCCAAGGCCACCTACGACGCCGTCTGGGACTGGAATCTGCTCGACGACACCGTGTGGTGGAACGACGGCTTCGAACAGCTCTTCGGTTGGAAGCGCGACGAGGTCAGCCCGACCAGCAGCTCCTGGACCGACTTCATCCACCCCGCCGACTTGGAGCGCGTGATGAACGGCATCCACGCCGTCATTGCTGGCGGCGGGGCCGACTGGGCGGACGAATATCGCTTCCGCCGCCGCGACGGCACCTACGTCCCCGTCGCCGATCGGGGCGAAGTCCTGCGCGACGCCTCCGGCAAAGCCGTGCGCATGCTCGGCGGCATGACCGACCTCACCGAGCGCAAGCGCTCCCAGGAGAAACTCCGCGAGCAGGCCGCCCTCCTCGACCAGGCCAAGGACGCCATCATCGTCCGCGACCTCGACCACCGGATCCTCTATTGGAACAAGAGCGCCGAACGCTTCTACGGCTGGTCGGCCGACGAGGCCCGCGACCGAAGCATCCGCGACCTGATTTACCGCGATTCCGGCCCCTTCGATGCGGCAACCGCCCGCGTGCTCGCGCACGGCGAGTGGACCGGTGAGATCGAGCAGTGGCGCCGCGATGGCACCCTTATCACGGTCGACGGCCGCTGGACCCTGCTCCGCGACGATAACGGCCAGCCCAAGTCCATCCTCGCGATCAACACCGACATCACCGAGCGCAAGAAGCTCGAGCAGCAGTTCCTCCGCGCCCAGCGCATGGAGAGCATCGGCACGCTCGCCGGCGGCATCGCGCACGATCTCAACAATCTCCTCGCCCCGATCACCATGGGCGTCGAACTGCTCCGCCGCTTCGAGCCCAACGCCAAGGCGAAGCCCATCATCGACAACATCGAGCGGTCCGCGCGCCGCGGCTCCGACCTCGTCAAGCAGGTCCTCTCCTTCGCCCGCGGCGTCGAGGGTGCGCGCGTCGCCATGCAGGTGCGCCACGTCGTCCGCGAGATCGAGTCCATCGTCGAAAACACCTTCCCCAAGAACATCATCGTCGAGACCTACCTGCCCGACGCGCTCTGGCTCGTCACCGGCGACCCGACCCAGCTCAACCAGATCCTCCTCAATCTCTGCGTCAACGCCCGTGACGCCATGCCCGATGGCGGCACCCTCACGCTCAGGGCCGACAACATCGAGATCGACGAGCAATACGCCGTGATGAACCGTGGCGTCAGCCCCGGCCGCTACGTCGCTCTCTCCGTCACCGACACCGGCATCGGCATGCCTCGCGAGATCATCGACCGCATCTTCGACCCCTTCTTCACCACGAAGGAAATCGGCAAGGGCACGGGCCTCGGCCTGTCCACCGTGCTGGGCATCGTGCGCAGCCATGGCGGCTTCGTGAACGTCTACAGCGAGCCCGGCAAGGGCTCCACCTTCAAGGTCTACCTTCCTGCCCAGGAGGGCGCCGCCGCCGGGGACCCGCTCCAGAGCGAGGCGGAGAAATTCCCCCGCGGCAACGGCGAGCTCATCCTCATCGTCGACGACGAGGCCTCGATCCTCGACATCACCAAGCAGACCCTCGAAGCCTTCGGCTATCGCGTCATCACGGCGGAGGATGGCGCGCAGGCCATCGGCCAGTTCGCCCTCGCCCGCGACCAGGTGGCGGTCGTGCTCACCGACATGATGATGCCAGTGATGGACGGCCCTTCCCTCATCGTCGCGCTCAAGCGCATCGACCCGTAGGTGCGCATCATCGCCGCCAGCGGCCTCAACGCCAATGGCAACGTCGCCAAGGCGGCCAACGTCGGCGTAAAGCACTTCCTGCCCAAGCCCTACTCCGCCGACACCCTGCTCACCACGCTCCGGCAGGTCATCACGGCGACGGACAGCCGGCCGCCGACCTGACGCGACCATGACCGTGCCCGAGCAACTCCCCCGGATCATCGGTCGGCTCCTCCAACGGCTCCGTTCCCGCGCGGCGTGGATCGCACTCGGCTACGCGCTGTTCGCGACGCTCTGGATCTTTTTCTCCGATCAGGCCCTCGCGCTCCTCTTCAACGACCCCGAGCAACTTGTCCGCTGGAGCGTCTACAAGGGCATCGCGTTCGTCATCGTCACGTCGGGCCTGCTGCTCCTGCTCATGCGCTCGGCCTTCGGTGCGATGGAGACCGGTTACGGATTTCTCCAAGCCCAGCAGGCCGAGATCCAGCGTCTCAACCGCCTCTACGCCGCGCTCAGCCACATCAACCAGGCCATCGTGCGCTGCGCGTCGCGCGACGAGGTTTTCCGCGGCGTCTGCGCCGCACTTTGCGAGCAGGGCGGCTTCCGCCTCGCCTGGATCGGCTGGCACAATCCCGAGACGCAGCAACTCGAGCCCGTCGCCGCCGCCGGCAACGGCGCGGACTACATCACCTCGATCAAGGTCTACGCCGACAAGCGCCCCGAAGGCCAGGGTCCCTCCGGCCGCGCCTTCCGCAGCAACCGCCCCTACGTGTGCAACGACATGCTGCACGACCCGATCACGCTGCCCTGGCGCGCCGAGGTGGAGAAGCGCGGGTTGCGCGCGTCGGTCGCGCTGCCGTTGCGCGCGGGCGACCGCGTCGGCGGCGTGCTCAGCGTCTACGCCGATGAAGCGGGCTTCTTCCAGGAGCGCGAGCTCGCCCTCCTCGTCGAGGCGACCACCGACCTCGCGTTCGCCCTCGACAACCTCGCCCGCGAGGAGGAGCGCCGCCGCGCCGAGGCGCTCGCGCAGAGTGAGCGGCGCTTCTCCGACACGATGCTCGATAGCATGCCGGGCATCCTGTATTTCTACGACCTCGCGGGGAAGTTCCTCCGTTGGAACAATAACTTCTCGCGCGTCTCCGGCTATTCCGACGCCGAGATCGCCGGCATGCATCCGCTGGACTTCTTCACCCCGGAAGACCGCCCGCTCGTCGAGGCGCGCATCGGCGAGGTGTTCACCGCCGGCGAGTCCTCCGTCGAGGCGCCGTTCCGCGCCAAGGACGGTTCGACGGTGCCGTATTTCTTCACCGGGCGTCGCGTCGAATTCGAGGGTCGCGTCTGTCTCGTCGGCGTCGGCATCGACATCACCGAGCGCCGCCGCGCCGAGGCCGCGCTGCAGGCGAGCGAGCACCGCTACCGCACCACCCTCGACAGCATCCTCGAGGGCTGCCAGCTCATCGGCTTCGACTGGCGTTACCTCTATCTCAACGACGCCGCCGCCGCGCACAACCGCCGCGCCAACTCCGAGCTGCTCGGCCGCACGATGCTGGAAGTCTGGCCCGGCATCGATCAGACCCACCCCTTCGCGCTGCTGCGTCGCAGCATGGAGGAGCGCATCGCGCTGCACGAGGAGATCGAATTCCGCTTCCCCGACGGGACCCACGCGTGGTTCGACCTCCGCGTCCAGCCGGTGCCCGAGGGCATTTTCGTCATGACGATCGACATCACCGAGCGCCACACCGCCGAGGCGGCGCTCGCGGAGGTGCAGGACCGGCTGCGCGTCGTCGTCGAGAATCTCCGCGAGGGCCTGATCATCGCCGAGCCGCAGGGCGACTTTCTCCATTGGAACCCCGCGGCCCTGCGCCTGCTCGGCTTCGACAACCCCGAGGAGGGCCGCCAGTGGCAGCGGCGCTTCGCGGAATTGTTCGAGCTGCATACGCTCGAAGGCGTCGCCCTGCCGCTCGCCGACTGGCCGCTCGCCCGCGTGCGCCGCGGCGAGACGCTCGACGGCTTCGAGGTCCGCGTGCGCCGCCGCGACAGCGCCTGGGAGCGCATCTTCAGCTACACCGGCTCGCAAGTCGGCTACGCCGGCGGCCGCACCCTCGCCTTCCTCACGCTGAGCGACATCACCGCGCGCAAGGAAGCCGAGCACGCCCTCCGCGACGCCAACGTCCACCTCGAGCGCGCCGTCGCCGAGCGCACCGCCGAACTCCAGACCGCCCTCGAGCGCGCCGAGGCCGCCGACCGCATCAAGTCCGCCTTCCTCGCCACGATGTCGCACGAGCTGCGCACGCCGCTCAACTCCATCATCGGCTTCACCGGCATCATCCTCCAGGGCCTCGCCGGCCCGCTCACGCCCGAGCAATCCAAGCAGCTCGGCATGGTCCGCGGGAGCGCCCGCCACCTGCTCGACCTCATCAACGACGTCCTCGACATCTCGAAGATCGAGGCCGGCCAGCTCGAGATCCGCGCCGAGGTTTTCTCGCTCGACGAGTGCCTGCAGCGCGTCACCGCCATGCTCCGCCCCGCCGCGGAGAAAAAGGGCCTCGCCCTCCACCTCGACACCGGCCCCGGGCTCAACCACGTCTCGGGCGACCGCCGCCGCGTCGAGCAGATCCTGCTCAATCTCCTCAACAACGCCGTGAAGTTCACCGAGCGCGGCCAGGTCACCGTCGAGGCGCACCGCCTCCCCGCCCCGCACGGCGCGCGCGTGCGCCTGCGCGTCACCGACACCGGCATCGGCATCAAGCCGGCCGACCTGCGCTCGCTCTTCCAGCCCTTCCGCCAGATCGACACCGGCCTCAACCGCCAGCACGAAGGCACCGGCCTCGGCCTCGCCATCTGCCGCCGCCTCGCCCACCTCATGGACGGCGAGATCACCGCCGCGAGCGAATGGGGCCAGGGCAGCACTTTCACCCTCGAACTTCACCTTCCTCCCGTCCCCCGCTCATGAGCCGCCGCATCCTTCTCATCGAGGACAACGAACAGAACCGCTACCTCGCCACCTTCCTGCTCGAGCAGCGGGGCTACCACGTCACCGCCGAAGCCGACGGCATGGCCGGCGTCGCCGCCGCAGCCGCGCTCCGCCCCGACCTCATCCTGCTCGACATCCAGCTGCCGCGCATGGACGGCTACGCCGTGGCCCGCGCCCTGCGCGAGATCGAGCATCTCCGCCGCACCCCCATCATCGCCGTCACCTCCTACGCCATGGTCGGCGACCGCGAGAAATGCCTCTCCGCCGGCTGCAACGGCTACATCGAGAAACCCATCAACCCCGAAACCTTTCTCGGCGAGATCGAGCGCATCGCCGGCATTGATCCTCCAACTCCCTCCACCCCATGACCCGCGTCCTCATCGTCGACGACAAGGAACAGAACCTCTATTACCTCCAGGCCCTCCTCACGGGCCACGGTGAGACCGTCGACACCGCCCGCCACGGGGCCGAGGCGCTGGTCAAGGCGCGGCACTCCCCGCCCGACCTCATCGTCTCCGACCTGCTCATGCCGGTCATGGACGGCTACACCCTGCTCCGCCACTGGAAGGCCGACCCGCGGCTCCGCCGCATTCCCTTCATCGTCTACACCGCCACCTACACGGAAGCCGAGGACGAGAAGCTCGCGCTCAGCCTCGGGGCCGACGCCTTCATCCTCAAGCCCGCCGAGCCCGAGGATTTTCTCGGTCGCCTTGCCGAGGTGCGCACCCGCGTCAGCACCGGCGCCCCGAACCTCCCGAAACTCGCCCCCGCCGACGAGAACGTCATCCTCAAGACCTACAGCGAGACCCTCATCCGCAAGCTTGAGGAGAAAACCCTCCAGCTCCAGGAAACCAACCGCGCGCTCGAGCAGGACATCGCCGAGCGCAAGGCCGTCGAGGCCGCGCTGCGCGAACGCGAGGCCGAGCTGCGCCTCCTCACCGAGACCATCCCCCACATCGTCTGGATCACCCGGCCCGACGGCGCCCATACCCACTTCAACCACCGCTGGCTGGACTACACCGGCCTCAGCCTCGAGCACAGCGTCAACGAGGGCTGGCAGGAGGCCATCCACCCCGAGGATCTCTCCCGCACGGCCGCGCGTTGGCGGCAGGCGCTCTCCACCGGCGAGCCCTACGAAATCGAATACCGCATCCGCCGCGCCGACGGCACCTACCACTGGATGCTCGGCCGCGCCCTGCCCCTCCGCGATGCGACCGGCACCATCACCAAATGGTTCGGCACCTGCACCGACATCGACGAGATGAAGCGCGCCCTCTCCCGCATCGAGGAGCAGGCCGCCCTCCTCGACCAGACGCAGGACGCCATCATCGTCCGCGACCTCCAGCACCGCGTCCTCTACTGGAACAAGGGCGCGGAAAACCTCTACGGCTGGAGCGCCGCCGAGGCCGTCGGCCGCACCGTCAATGACCTGCTCTACCGCGACAGCAGCCAGCTCGCGGCGGCGATGGAGACGCTCATCCGCCACGGCCACTGGAGCGGCGAAGTCCGGCAAGTGAACAAGAACGGCGACGACCTCACCATCGAAAGCCGCTGGCGCCTGCTTTACGACGCCCACGGCCGCGCCAATTCCGTCCTCGCCGTCAACACCGACGTCACCGAGCGCAAGAAGATCGAGGCGCAATTCCTCCGCGCCCAGCGCGTCGAGAGCATCGGCACGCTCGCCGGCGGCATCGCCCACGACCTGAACAATCTCCTCGCGCCCATCGTCATGGCCGTCGGCCTTCTCCGCACCAAGCCGATCGACCCCGAGGGACAAAAACTCATCACCAGCATCGAGACCAGCGCCCATCGCGGCACCGAGCTCGTCAAGCAGGTCCTCTCCTTCGCCCGTGGCATCGAGGGCGCCCGCGTCGCCGTCCATCCCGGACACCTCCTGCGCGAGCTCGAATCGCTCATCCGCACCACCTTCCCCAAGAACATCGCCTACTCCGGCGAAGTCGGGCCCGACATCCGCCTCGTCCACGGCGACCCCACGCAGCTCAACCAGGTGCTCCTCAACCTCTGCGTCAACGCCCGCGACGCCATGCCCGGCGGCGGCCGCCTCGTCATCCGCGTGAACAACGTCGACATCGACGAGCAATACGCCGCCATGCACCGCCCGCTCGCCGCCGGCTCCTACGTCGCCATCGAGGTCACCGACACCGGCGGCGGCATTCCGCGCGAGATCATCGACCGTATCTTCGAGCCCTTCTTCACCACGAAGGAGCCCGGCAAGGGCACCGGTCTCGGCCTCTCCACCGTGCTCGGCATCGTCCGCAGCCACGGCGGCACGGTGGCTGTCGACAGCGAGCCGGGCCGAGGCACCACGTTCCGCATTCTTCTGCCCGCCCAACCCCAGACCACCGCGCCCTTTCCCGCCTCCGGCAGTGCCGCGCCGCAACTGCCGCACGGCAACGGGCAGACCGTCCTCCTCGTCGACGACGACGCCACCGTCCTCGCCATCACGCGCCAGACGCTCGCGATGCACCACTACCGCGTCATTTCCGCCGAAGACGGCGCGCAGGCGATGGCCCTCTACGCCGTCGAGCGCGAGCAGGTGCAGCTCATCGTCACCGACCTGATGATGCCCGTCATGGACGGCCTCGCCCTCGTCAATGCGGCGCGCCGCATCAATCCCGATGTCCGCATCATCGCGATGACCGGCCTGCAGGACGCCGCCAACGGCGCCCGGCTCGCCAAGGCCGGGGTGGTGCACGTCCTCGCCAAACCCTACACCGCGCCCGACCTGCTCCATCTCGTCGCCCGCGTCCTCACCGAGCCGAAGTGATCCGCGTGCGAGGCGTGTGGTAGGACCGGCTTCAGCCGGTCCCCAGCGCACCCGCCTCCTCGTGAGTTTCGTGCTACAGCCTGACAGGTAGGGCGGACCGGCCCGGTCCGCCGCGTGCGCGGCGTCATATTCGCGGCGCACCGGGCCGGTGCGCCCTACCCCACGGAGCAAACGTGCCAGTGCATTACGCGGCCGCGAAAGCCGGCCGGCTGAAGCCGGCCCTGCCTCCGCAGCGTCCGTCGCGCCCGGATCGCGAAATTACTGCCTCATCCCTCCGCCCGCTGCCGCGCATCGGCCTCGATCAGCGCGCGCAAGCCGTCGAGCGTCGCCTTGGCCTTCGCCTTCGCGGCGGGCAGGTCCGCGGCGGACGCGACCGGCTCGGTGGCGAAGAGGTAGAATTTCATCTTCGGCTCCGTGCCGCTGCCGCGCGCGGCGAACGAATAGCCGTTCGCCAGCGTGACGAGGTAGAGGTCCTGCGCCGGGATCTGCTCGCCGTCCGCGTCGAAGAATTTCTCACGGCCGAAATCCTGGAAGCGCGTCACTGCCGTCGCCCCGAACGCAGTCGGCGGGCTTGCGCGGTAGGTGTCGAGGATGCGCTTGATCTTCGCCGCGCCGGTCGCGCCTTCGTAGTAGAGGTTGATCACGCCCTCGAGGTAGAAGCCGCAGCGCAGGTAGATCTCGTCGAGATACTCCGGGACCGTCAGCCCGCGCGATTTCACCCACGCGCAGAGCTCGGCGAACATCAGGCACGCCGCGTTGCCGTCCTTGTCGCGCAGCAGGTCGTTCGGCAGGTAACCGTAGCTCTCCTCCGTGCCGAAGAGGTAGAATGTGCCGTGCCGCTGCAGCAGCGCCGACCGCTCGCGGAACGGCGTGGCGTCGTAGTCGAAGCCCGGCCCCATCGCGCGCGTCAGCTGCTCCTCGTAGCCGCGCATCTTGCCGGCGATCCACTTGAAGCCGGTCAGCGTCTTGATGACCTTCACCCCGTGCGCGCGGCCGATCGCCTCCTGCAGCGGCGTCGTCACGAAGGTCGTCACGATGCACGCGCGGTCCGTGCCGTCCGTCGGAATCCAGCCGAGCTCCTTGTATTTGCGGATGCGGTAGTCGGCGAGCAGCGCGCCGACCTGGTTGCCCGTGAGCAGCTCGAGTTTGCCCGCGCGGTTGCGCACGGCGACGCCCATGCGGTCGCTGTCCGGGTCGGTCGCCATCACGACCTCGTGCCCGCCCTGCTCCGCCAGCGCGACCGCGCGCGCGAGCGCCTCGGCGTTCTCCGGGTTGGGCGACTTGACCGTCGGGAAGCGCGGGTCGAATTCCGCCTGCTCCGGCACCGGCGTCACGTCGACGCCGGCGCGCTGCAGCAGCGGCATCGACGAGACGCCGCCGACGCCGTGGATGTTCGTGAACACCGCGCGCAGCTTCGCCCCGCGCAGCAGGTCGCGATCGATGACCGACTCCATTGCCGCGGCGAGATAGGCCTCGTCCGCCTCGGCGCCGAGCGTCTGCACGCCGGCGGGATCGACCGTGAGGAAACCGAGCACGCCCGCCAGCGGCACCGCGTTGACCTCGGCGATGATGCCCTTGTCGTGCGGCGGGATGACTTGCGCGCCGTCGTCGAAGTAGGCCTTGAAGCCGTTGTCGTGCGGCGGATTGTGGCTCGCGGTGATGACGACGCCGCAATGCGTGCGGTAGCGCCGCACCGAGAAACTGAGCTGCGGCGTCGAGCGCGGGCCGGCGAAGATCAGCGCCTCGCCGCCGAGCTTCGTCCACGCCGCGGCCGCGAGCTGGCAGAAGTGACGCGAGAAATGCCGCACGTCGTGCGCGATGACGATGCGCGGACGCACCGCGCCCCCCTGCGCCGCCAGGTGCTTCTGCACGTAGTTGAACAGGCCGATCGTGGCGCGGAGCAGCGTGAAGTCGTTCAGCAGGTTGGAGCCGACGCCCGCATGCTCCGGCGAGCCGAGCGCCGAAACCGTGCCGGTCTCGGCGCGGGCGGTCACCGCCCCCATCGTCCGTCCGCGGAGGCCGCCGGTGCCGAACTCCATGTAGCGGTAGAAGCGGTCGTTCAGCTCCGCCCACTCGCCGCGCTCGACAAGCTCCGCCATGCTCGCCTGCGCCCAGGCGGGCAGGCCGGCATTCCACCAGGCGGTGAGATTCTCCAGCGCACTGGGCAGCAGCTGCCCGGCGCGGACGGCATCGTGGACTTTGGCAGGGAGGGCGTTCGTCGTCATTCGAGGTAGGTGGCGTGTTGGAAATCGGGGCGCGGGGCCAGGGAGCGGAAGCGGGTCGCGACGCTCTCCGCATCGTCGCCGAAGAGCGGGGAAATTTCGAGCGCCGCGGGCGGCAGACCCTGCGCGTCGACGGGCAGCTCGGCCCCGGCGGCACGGAGCCAGCGCGCGGCCTGGCGCATTTGGTCGGCGCGGCAGGTCGCGGGCGAGTCGACGCCCTCGGCGTTCTTCACCGGGCTGAAGTCGTCGGCGCGCGCAGTCTCGATCACGATCGGATTGCGCGCGAAGGGCAGCGCATCGAAGACGAAGAGCTCGAACTTCACGCCGTTCGGCTTCTCGGGCTTCACGGGATGGCCCGCCGCATCGAGGCACGGAATCTTCTTGTCCGCGCGGTGGAACGGCAGCTCGACCCCGGCACCGCCGGCGGCCATGCGCACGGCGAATTCGCGATCGATGAGATGGATCGCGATGCTGCCGGCGGCGAAGCGCAGGGAGCCGTCCGGGTTCGTCGCCCGCTGCAGGTCCAGCGGCACGTCGCTGTATTCGGCCACGGCGAGCTTGCCGCCCTGCAGGCAGAAGAGGCCGACTTTCTCCTCCGGGTAGGCCTTCGGCACCATCTTGCTCGACATCTCCGAGCCGGCGAGGAGGTGGAAGCCGATGAAGGCCGGGTCGACGCAGCGCACGAGCGGGTTGTCGACTTGGAAGTAGCTCAGCGTATCGATCCCCTCGCGGCGCATCAGGTCGAGCGCGCCGCTGCGGTGCAGCGCGCGCAGCGAGCCGCCGTGGCCGTCGGGGCTGAGGGCCAGCGCGTCCTTCGCCTCGAGGAGAATGCGGCCGTCGAAGCCGATCGCGGGCATGCGCCCCTGGCGGAAGAAATGCACGCGCGCCGGATCGAGCCCGAAGTGCCGGTGCTCCGCAAAGAACGCCTCGGTCTGCGCGTGGTTGGCATGGCTGGTCATGATGAACCAGTGCAGCGGCCGCCCATAGCGGCGTCCGGCCGCGAGGATCTTTTCGGCGAAGACCTGGAAGAGCGCCTTGCCCCGCACCGGCGTGACGGCGAACGTGCCCTTCGGGCCGTCGTAGCCGAGGCGCGTGCCCTGGCCGCCGGCGACCGTGAAGGCCGCGACGCGTCCGGCGCGCAGCGCCTCCTCGCCCGCGGCGCGGGCCTGCGCCCAGCGCGCGGCGTCGCCGCCGTGCTCGGGCAGACGCTCGGCGGGCGCCGGCTGCAGGTCGCCGAGGCTGGCGGCGCCCGCGGTGCGCTCGACCACGAGGGAGCGATGCAGGCGGGCGAGCTCCGCGAGATCGACTTCGCGCGCCTGGGCGAGCAGCGACTCGCGTTGCGCGGGCGACAATTCCGGCCAGAAGGCGAAGACGTGGCCTTGGCCGGCCGCGGCGAAGGCGGCGAAGAGGGAGTCCGGATTCATCGGGAAGGAGGCGGGGGCGTCTCCTCGAAGCGGAAGACGAATTCGTTGGCGCGCACGTAGCCGAGCTTCTTGCGCACCACCTGCTCGACCAGCGCGGGGTCGCGGCGCAGGCGCTCGAGATAGCGCTCCTGCTCGGCGAGCTTCTCGCGCGCCTCCGCCAGGCGCCGCTGGTGCGCCTGTTCCTGCGCGCGCAGCGTCGAGAGCTCGCGATTGAGATCGAGGAAGAAAAGCGCACCCCACCCCGCCACCGCGGCGAAGAGCAGGATGAAGACGAGGGTGATGGCCCGGTTCCAGTTCACGTTCGGGGAGAGGACGATAAAGTCGCCGGTGCCGGCACCGGCAACGCTTTTTGAGCCTTCGTTAACAGAGAATTTTCGTGCGTTTTGGAGGGGGTCCCGGATACTCGCCGCCCAATGTATCAGAGTTACTACGGATTCACGGAGATGCCGTTCCACATCACTCCGGACCCGAAGTTTCTATACCTGAGCCCGCCCCATCAGGAAGCCCTGCAGCACCTCAAATACGGCGTCGGCGAACGCAAGGGCTTCATCGTCCTCGTCGGCGAGGTCGGCTGCGGCAAGACGACGCTCTGCCGCAAATTCCTCGGCGAACTCGACCCCGCCCACTACGACACCGCCCTCATCCTCAACCCGCGCGTCACCGAGACGCAGATGCTCAAGGCCATCCTCACCGAGCTGGGCGAAAACAAGCTCGCGCGCAGCAAGAACGACCTCGTCGCGCAGATGAACACCGTCCTCCTCGCCCGCATCGCCGCCGGCCGCGAGATCGTGCTCATCATCGACGAGGCGCAGAACCTTTCCTTCGAGGTCTTCGAACAGGTCCGCCTCCTCTCCAACCTCGAAACCGACAAGCAGAAGCTCCTTCAGATCGTCCTCATGGGCCAGCCCGAGCTGAAGGACAAACTCGCCGCCGAGGAACTGCGCCAGCTCCGCCAGCGCATCCTCGTCCACTACGAGCTCCGCCCGCTCACGCGCGAGGAAATGGACCACTACATCCACCACCGCATGGCGCTGGCCGGCGGCACCGGCCGTCCGCGGTTCACGCCCTGGGCCCTGCGCCACCTTTACCGCGCCAGCCGCGGGATTCCGCGCATCATCAACAATCTTTGCGACAAGTCCCTCCTCTCGGCCTTCATCCGCGACTCCGACGAGGTCAACTACTGGGACGCCCGCCGCGCGTCGCGCGACCTCGCGCGCCTCACCGACTGATCCCATGAGTCTCATCAACGACGCGCTCAAGAAGGCCCAGCGCCAACGCGGCGACAGCAACCCGCCCTCGCCGTCGGCCCCGTCGGCCGCGCCGATGCCCGGCCCGCTCTCCGCCGCGCCTTCGCGCCGCGCCACGCCCGCCTCGCGCCCGCAACTGCTCCTGCTCGGCGTCGGCACGCTGCTCGGACTCGCGCTCGCCCTGGGCGCGGTCTTCCTGCTGCGCCAACCGCAACCGCCCGCGCCCGCCATGCCGCCCGCGCCCGCCGCCGCCAGCGCGACGCCGGAGCCCGCCCGCACCGCGGCCGCGGAGCCGGCCGCGTCCCTGCCGGTCACCGCGTCTTCCCTCACCCCGACAAAAGCCGAGGAGGCGCCGCTGCTCACCGTCAGCACGCGCCCCAGCGAGCCCGCGCCCGTCCTCACGCCCGCGGCGAGCCCGGCCACCCCCGCCCCGCCGCCGCGCGCCTCGCTCACGATGATCCAAACGATCGAAGCCTTCCGCATCGCCGGCGTCCGCGCCTCCGGCCCCGACAGCAAGGTGCTGATGAACGACCGCGTCTACCGCATCGGCGACACGGTCGACCACACCCTCGGCATTCGCATCTCCGCCGTCACCGCGAATTCGATCACCTTCGTCGACGAAGCCGGCGCCGCCTACACGCGCAACTTCTGACGTCCGATTCGCCGCCGGACGCTCCTTGCGCCGCGCTCAATACGCGCTCTTCGGCGGAAAAAACACCTGCCACAGTGTCCGCAGGGTGATCTGCACATCGAGCCAGAACGACCAGTGCGCGATGTAGTGCAGGTCGCGGCGCACGCGTTCCTGCAGCAGCTCCGGCGTCGAGATTTCGCCGCGGAAGCCCTCGCTCTGCGCGAGACCCGTGATGCCCGGCTTCACGAAATGCCGCGTGCGGTAGGCGCGGGCGCGGCGCTCGAATTCCTCGTCGAGCAGCGGCATCACCGGCCGCGGCCCGACGATGCTCATGTCGCCGGTCAGCACGTTCCAGAACTGCGGAAACTCGTCGAGGCTGTGCCGGCGCATGAAGCGTCCGAACGGGAACACCCGGTCGTCGTCCGCCCGCGCCTGCCGCCGCTCCGCGTGCTCGTCCGGGTGCGCGACGCGCATCGTGCGGAACTTCACCATCGCGAAACTCTCCCGCTGCGCCCCCGCGCGCGGCCGCACGAAAAACAGCGGCCCCGGCGACTGCAGGCGCTGCATCACCCACACGAGGACGCACAGCGGCGGCAGGATCAGCACCACGACAGGCAGCGCCACGACGACATCGAAGACCCGCTTCAGCACGCGGTTGATCGGCTCCTCCAATGGCTCCGGGTGCAGCGTGAAGTAGTGCTGCCCCTGCACCTCGACCGCCGCCACCGGGTGGCCCAGCCGATCGTCGACCTCGTGCCGCACCAGAAGCCGCGCGCCCGCCTCCTGACACGCCTCGACCACGCGCCGGCCGCGGCTGCTGTCCTCCGGCAATTCCCAAAGAATCACCTGCCCGACCCGCGCGCGTCCCAGCAGCTCCGGCAATTCCTCAACGCCGCCGAGCCAGGTCGCGTCGCGCGGCTCGCCCGGCGCCGGCTCTTCCCACGACACGAAACCGACCGGCTCGATGCCGAGATGCTCGCGGGCGCGACTCCACGCATCCGCCGCCGCCCGCGCGGCCGCCGGACCGACGAGCAGCGTCGGCACCCGCGCGCTGCCGCCGTAGAACTGCCGCGCGATGCGCCGCGGCAGCGCCAGGTGCAGCCCGAGCAACACCGCCCAGGACAGCACGAGAAACGACCCCAGAAACAGGCGGCTGATGCTCCGATCCTGCGTCGCGAACATCATCGCGAACACCACCAGCGCCACGATGCCCATCTGCCGCGTCGCCAGCCCCGCCGCCTCCGGCAACTCGAGCCGCGTCAGGCGCCAGCCCGCCGAGCCGACCTGCCGCCCGCCGAGCAGCAAGCCGAGCACGACGCAGAGGAAATACGGCAACAGCACCGTCTCGCGCGTCAGGCGCACCCAATCCGCCAGCACGAGGATCGTGAACTCCGCGTAGACCCAAAAAAGGAGCCCGATGAGCAGCAGCGCGACGAGTTGGTGGAGATTGGCGAGACCGCGGTGGCGGTTGAGCAGCATCGCCCGGGACGATACCGGGCCGCACCGCCCCGGCAAGTCTGCGTCCGCCAGCCGCCGTCGCCGCCGAGCACGGGTCCGGACCTTCCTTTTATGCGCCGCGCACCTCTCCATGCGCGACGGCGGACGCGACTCGATCGACCCGTGGCAATTCGGCGCGGCGCGAACGAGTGAGCGCGAATCCCGCTGCGTTCGTCGTGCGACGGAGCGACGAAAAAATCCCGCCGGCGGGATCGCGGTGTCTCATTCGCAGGCCGGAGTGAGCAAGCGCCGCTCCGGACCATTTTCGTCTACCCCTTGGCGCGGAATGCTTAGCGCCCGTGCACCAACTTTGGCACGCCCGGTGCAAATGACGGATCGCCGCCGCGATCAACGCGCCGGCTGCAACCAACCGATCAACTCGCCATGAAAATCACCCGTCTCCTCCTCACCGCCCTCACCGGCGGCATCCTCGCCACCTCCGCCTTCGCCGGCATCGAACTGCCGCGCCCCGTCAAGGTCACGGCGCCCTCGCCGATCGCGCGCCATCACGACGGCGCGATCGTCAAGGTCGCGCTGACCATCGACGCGCAGGGTCGCGCCAGCGACGTCGCCGTCGAACGCCCGCTCGATGCCGCGCTCGCGCGTCGCATCGAGGCCGCCGCGGCCGAATGGCAATTCACGCCCGCCCGCAAGGCCGGCGAGGCCGTGAGCATGCGCGTCGTCCTCCCGCTCCGCCTCGAGGGCGGCCAAGGCTGAGCCCGCGCTTCCGTCGACCGCGCCGGTCCATCGTTGGGCCGGCGCGTGCGCTTCAGAAGCTCACGCTGGCGGAAACGAAGAACCGGTTCCGGCCGGCGGTCGGATCCTCCAGCGAATCCTTGTCGCCGCGCGCCAGCGTGGCGGAGATCTGGCTGTTGGGCGTCGGATTCAGGCGCGCGCCCAGCCCGAAGGCCGAGAGCGAGCGCGAATTATCCGTGTCGATCGGCAGCGGATCCTTGTGCGTGCGCACGGAGCCGGCGTCGAGAAACGCGAACACCTGCACCGGGATGGGCAGGATGCGCGCATCGTGCCGCACTTCCAGCGTGCCGAGCAGCGTCTGGTCGCCGGCCGCCTCCGCAATCGGGAAACCGCGCACGCCGCGCGGTCCGCCGAGCAGATCCTTCTCCGACGAGTCGAGGTTGCCGGACAACGCCGCCTGGGCGCGCACCGCGGCATGGACGGAAAAAGCGTCGCCCAGATACTGCGTGCGCCAGGCGGCCAGATTGAGCCGGCTGAAACTGCCTTCCGTATCGTAGCCGCCCGGCCCCTGGTCGATGGCGCGCTGCAGCGCCGAATCGAGCGAAAGGTCGCCCAGGGTGACGGAGGCCGAGAACCCGGTGCTGCCGCCGGCCCCGAGCGTGTCGCTGCGCTGGCCGAAGACGCGCAGCGTGAGCGAATCGACCGACCGATCGTTGCGCGTATTGAAGGCGCCGATCCGGTCCTCGAGCTCGCGGTGCACGAAGTCGACCGCCGCCGTCACCCGCAGCTTGCGCGTGCGCGCCATCGCCCACGAGGCGCCCAGCGTCAGGTCGGTCACGCGGCCGTTGACGTCGAGCGCCGCGAAGGCATCCCCCACCTCGTAATCGAGGCGGTTGAAACCGCCGCGCAAGGTCCAGGCCGGCACCAACGGGAACGTGAAGCCGAGACCGCCGCTGCGCACGCCGCTGCCATCGGTCCAGAGCCCGGAGAGATGGATCGATTCGCCGCGGCCGAACGCACCGTTGAGCCGCGCCTCGCCGCCGAATCTCCACTCACCGGTGGAGACGGAGCCGTGGTTGTCGATCTCGACGAATCCCTCCACCAGCGGGGCCGCCAGCAGATCGAGGACGACGCGCGCCGCGCCGACCTCGTCGGCCGGTTCGAGCACGGCGGAGCTGCGCACGCCGGCGTATTCGCTGAGCAGCAGCAGACCGCGCTCGAGGTCCGCATCGCGCACGGCCGGTCCGCGCGCCTGCGCCGGCGCGAGGAGATTTTGCGCGAGCTCCGCGCGCAGGCGCGCGCCGGACTGGGCATTGACCTTCACTTCGCCGATCCGGCCCTCGAGCACGGCAAAGGTGACGGCCCCGTCGGTGACGTCCTGCGGCGGCAGGTAGGCTCGGCTGAAAAGATACCCGCGGGCCTGATAGAGCGAGGTGAGCCGGCCGGCCGCCGCCTGCAATTCGGCCAGACCGACGCTGCGCCCGACCAAGCCCTGCAACTCAGCCTCGAGGTCGGCGGCCGCGACGAGCGTGTTGCCGGTGACCCGGACCTGACGGACGGCGACCACCGTGCCGTTCGCCGCCTCGCCGGCCGGCGGCGTCTCCGCGGTGCGCAGCACCGGATCGCCGGACGGGCGCGCCTCGCGCGCTTCGCGCTCGCGGGACTCGCGGCTGATGCGACCGGCATCGGGCACCGTCTGGGCGGCCGCGAGCGCGGGGAAGGCGAGGCAGGAAACGAAGAGGAAAAAGCGGGATTGCATGGTGATTACTCCTGGCCGTCGCCGTTCGGGGTGGATGCGTGGGCGGAAGAGGCCGGAAGACGAACGATGCCGCCGCGCGTCCGGATCTCGATCCGGTCGGTCGAGCCGGAGGCGGCGGCGGTATCCGAGTAGACGACCGTTTCGAAGCGTTCGGCCAAGGCGCGTCCCGCGGGAGGTCGCGAACCTCCCCCGGAAGGAGGCTGTCCGCCGCGGACACCGGCGATGACGCCGCTGATGATCGTGCCCGCGGGATTGCTGCGTGCCTGGATCTCAAAATTGGCGGGAACATAGGTGAGCGTGTAATTCGCCCCGCCGGAGAGAGTGCCTTGCGTGATGGTGTAGTTGCCGACCGTCTCGCCCGCGATGCGGCTGAGGACGCCGGCGAGGTTGTCGTTGTTGAAGAGCGCACCCGCCGTGATCCGGTAGGTGAAAACCGGGTCGGGGTCACCGATCAGCTTGGAGGCGTCGTCCGCCGCGACGGTCACGGGGGCGCGCGTGATGGAGAGTGCGCTCGCGTTGCCGGGAGCCTGGACGAACACGTAATTGGCCGCATTCAGACCGCTGCCATTGACGGCATACGATCCGACGCCCGAGGCGGTCGTGGCTGCAGTCGTGAACGCCAGCGCACCGGTCGTGGCCGTGCCCTGGGTCTCGCCATTGACGAATCCCGTCACCGTGCCGCTGAGGGCGGGGTTCGCGGCGCCATAGGTGCGCGTGGCGGAATTGGCCGTGTAAGTGAGGGTCGCCGGCGAGATGGTGAGCGCCGTCGCGTTGCCCGGAGCCTGCGCGAAAGTGTAGGAGCCGGAGCTGAGACCGGAGCCATTGATCGCATAACGCCCGACGCCGCTGGTCGCTGTTGCAGACGAACTGAAGGTCAGCGTGCCGGTCGTGGCCGTGTTCAGGGTGTCGCCATTGATGAAGCCCGTGACCGTGCCGCTGAACGCCGGATTCGCCGCCCCGTAGAGGCGCGACGCGGGGTTCGCGACGTAGAGCAGCACGGCCGGATCGATCGTGAGCGCGGTCGCGTTGCCCGCGGCTTGGACGAAGGTGTAGTTCGCCGCCGTGAGGCCGGAGCCGTTGATGGCGTAACTCCCCGTGGGCGATGCCGCAGTGGCGGGCGACGTGAACGTGAGCGTGCCCGTCGTGGCCGTGCCCTGCGTCTCGCCGTTGACGAAGCCGGTCACCGTGCCGCTGAAGGTCGGATTCGCCGCACCGTAGGTGCGCGTGGCGGCGTTCGCCGTGTAAGTGAGCGTCGCGGGATCGATCGTGAGCGCGGTCGCGTTGCCGGCGGCCTGCACGAAGGTGTAGTTCGTGGCGGCGAGCCCGGAGCCATTGATCGCGTAGCTGCCGATGCCGCTCGTCGCCGTGGCGGGCGACGTGAACGCGAGCGTGCCCGTGGTCGCCGTGCCCTGCGTCTCGCCGTTGACGAAGCCGGTCACCGTGCCGCTGAAGGTCGGATTCGCCGCACCGTAGGTGCGCGTGGCGGCGTTCGCCGTGTAAGTGAGCGTCGCGGGATCGATCGTGAGCGCGGTCGCGTTGCCGGCGGCCTGCACGAAGGTGTAGTTCGTGGCGGCGAGCCCGGAGCCATTGATCGCGTAGCTGCCGATGCCGCTCGTCGCCGTGGCGGGCGACGTGAACGCGAGCGTGCCCGTGGTCGCCGTGCCCTGCGTCTCGCCGTTGACGAAGCC